>JAEEGH010020070.1_pt1 | contig 13942 bp, 11 predicted proteins | sample 9134181 | NCBI WGS metagenome assembly JAEEGH01 (sample SAMN16246544, study PRJNA631951) | gut metagenome | biome: gut microbiome; feature: rumen; material: DP-attached | host: Bos | place: Iran: Karaj | collected 2018-10
AGCGGAAAGAAATACAAGCAGTGCTGCGGCCGCTAAGCCACAGACGACCGAACGGAAAATTATGTTCATAACCGGTTTCCATTCAATCGAAGAAAAAGTTCGCTCTCAGAAAAAAGACAAGGCCTCGGGACAGTCTGGCTACAAGATTTATTTCAGCAAGCCGGGACCTCGTGTAAAGAAAATTCTTGCAGCCGCAAAGGAAGCGGGAATTAGCTGCGAGCAGACAAACGATGCGCAGCTGGACCAGTTTGTAAGCGGCCTCGACGAAAGCCTGCGCGACCACCGCGGCATTGTAATGGAAATCGCAGACAGCGGAAAACAGCCTGCCGTTAATCTTGTAGACTTCGATTCCTGGGTGAAAAGTCATAGCGGCGAGGCCGGTGCGGAAGGCGTGGACGGCGATTCCGGGGCCACCGCCACCCGGCAAATCGTCGTAATTCTCGACAGCATCACCGACCCCCACAATGTAGGCGCCATTCTCCGCAGCTGCGACCAGTTCGGCGCTTCCCTGGTAATTATTCCGGAACACAATTCAGCCAGCGACATAGCCGGCAACGAAGTAATAGGCCGCACAAGTGCCGGAGCAAGTGCCTGGGTACCTGTAGCAATCGTAAATAACCTGGTTCGTGCTGCTGAGCAGCTCAAATCTGCAGGCTTCTGGGTATATGGAGCAGATGCAGGCGGCCAGAACTGCCGCACAATAGACTTCCCTGCAAAATCCGTTCTCATAATGGGTAGTGAGGGCACTGGTATAGCCTCCCTGCTCGAAAAACAGTGCGACACAATCGTCTCAATTCCAACCTGCGGCAAAATCGACAGCCTCAACGTTTCAGTTGCAGCCGGCGTCCTTTTATACGAACTCTCAAAATAGCACGTCATTGCGAGGAGCCCGAAGGGCGACGTGGCAATCTATTTTTATTTTGACAAAATAACTAAATAATGTCATAATAAATCAAAACAAAAAAATGAGGTGTTCCTATGTCCAGACAAGATGAAATCGCAGAAAAAGCGGTAAGAAAATCAACCTTAAAATCTCTTAAGAAAAAGAAGCGCTCAAGACTTAAACAGCTTAAAATCGATTATGAAAATGCCGTACAGCAGATCAACATTCAGTATGCAGAAGATCCGGAACGTCTCAAGGCTAAATATGCTGCAGATGAATATGCAAAAAATGAAAGAGCAAAAAAACGCGCCCGCCGCCGTATAGAAAACGAAAAACGCCTGCTCGAGCTTGCAAAAAAATCACGCCGCCTTTCCTTGGGCGAAGAGATTGGAAGCTCAATCGTTCAGGGAATCGGTGCAGCACTCTTCATCGCCGCAACAGCAATTCTCGATACAATCGCCGTAAGCAAGCTCGACAGCTGGGTAAACGTAACAACAGTTTTTTATTCACTTTTCGGTGCTTCAATGATCCTCATGTATCTCAGTTCATGTTTACAGCACGCACTTACAAACATCACCGCTAAGTTAGTATTCAACCGCCTTTCACACGTATTCTCATTCCTGATCATAGGCTTTGGTTACAGTGCCTACACAATCACAAAGATTCAGGGCAATATCGGCTGGATCCTCTTTGGAATCGTATGGGGCCTCGTTTTTATCGGAATACTCTTTTTCTCAATCTCCGGTGAAAAGTTCGAAAAACTCAACATTGCCCTCTACATCCTGGCAGGCTTCTCAGGCCTCTTTGTTGCAAAGAACCTCTTCGAAGTCCTCTCACCAAAAAGCTTCAGCATGCTGATTTTCGGAGCAGCCTTCTACCTCGTGGGCATCATTTTCTATAACCTCAAGAAAATCAAGTTTATGCACCTCTTCAGCAACATCATCATGCTCTTCGGCAGCGTCTACATCTTCTTCAGTTTATTCTTCCTCGGAGCATAAATTATTATAAAGGAGGGGAAAGCCTTCCCCTCGGCCGCACTTCGTTGCGGCCTACCCCTTCTAACGGGGGCAACGCCCCCGCAACGCCCCCGCTTTCGTCTATGAAACTTTACTGGGTGTGCTTCTTTTCACATATATTCTCCCTTGAAAATAATAGAGAACATACCAATCACAAATATGAGAATTACCGAAAGAATAATCCCCGAGATTACGCTCGCAAAAGGAATGAGACAGCCGATATACATAAACCAGTCTTTCTTTTTGAGCAGGCAGATTATCAGATGAACTACAGCTACCATAATTGCATAAATCAAAACAGGAATTAAAAATGTCGGTATCATATAGCCAAAGGGCAGTGCATTATTGATTTTTTCAAAAGGAGCAAAGAAAGGTAGCCACTGGAAGCCAAATGCCATATCCAGAATTGAAAAGAGAATATACAGTAATCCGGGCGAACATAAAAAGATTAAGCTTTTCTTCAAATCAAAAACCCTTTAATTTCTTCGAGGACCTTCAGGTCTTCAATCGCTGCAGAGAGAGGGCTTTGCAGGTTTAAGGTGCCGTCCAGAAAGTCGACGGCATTTTGTACCATATTCGAAAAGTAACCTGTCTTTTTTGGCAGATGAACCGATTTGTCTCTGCTGAGCGAATAAAAACCCGAGTAAAGTTTTGATTCCCTGCGCTTGTAGAATTTAGCGTAGCCGTTGCCCAGGCAGATTCTTCCTTCAGTTCCAAGAATATCAAGCCCAAAGCTGAAAAAGCGGCTGCGGCCACTCATGCTGATTGTCACTTCTGCGCAGGCTTCAGTTGTAAAATGCGCGCTGAAGTTTCGGACCTCGTCTTTTTCGTCTTTGTAAATTCCAGTGACAACCGGTGACGAAAGCTTTTCATCCAGAATCCAGCTGATTATATCTACAAGATGTGTTCCGTCATGGAGCAGGCTGTAGGCACCGTCTTTTTCATATTCTTTGCCATAAATACGAAGTCCGGAATAGAGTTCCCCGCGGATAGTCTGCAGCTTTCCGATTTCCTTAATGTAAACTTTTGCCTTTTTGTAGTCCGCAGCAAAACGACGTTCATGATTGACCATAACAGGAACTCCGGCTTTTTCGGTGGCCTGGGCAATCTCAATAGCCTGTCTGCTGTTTAATGCAACCGGTTTTTCAAGAATAATAAGACGCGGTTTTGCTGCAATAGCGGCCAGGCACTCGCTCATGTGAGAGTCTTCGTTTACAGCGATTGTGATTATATCAGGGGTTGGAATAGCACGGTACATTTCTTCACTGGAAGAAAAGGTTTCTGCTCCTTTTACGATTTTTTTCCATTCTGCAAGATGTTCGGCATCTGTATCAGCGGCGGCAATTAGTTTTATACGCTTGTTGCCAAGTAGTGCCATTGTATGAGAAGCAGGTTGTTCACGCTTTTTGTCAAAGCCAAGCGAAAAACCTATGCGCCCTGTACCGACAAGGGCTGCTGTATAAATCTGAGAATTATTTTTTTGATTCAAGGACATATTTCAATTATAGCATAGAAATAACTTATTATTGTACAAACTTAATCATAACGCTAAAATGTTCTAATTATGGAAAACACAAAGAGAACTGTAACTTGCGGCGAGCTTCGCAAGAGTGATGTTGGTAAGAAAGTTGTTTTGAATGGTTGGGTAAGCCGCACCCGTGACTTGGGCGGTCTTTTGTTTATTCGTCTTCGCGACCGCTATGGAATTACTCAGGTAATGGTTGGCGATAAGGCTAGTGATGATGTAAAGAAAATTGCTGCCAGCCTCAAGAGTGAATATTGTATCGCAGTTGAAGGCGTGGTTAATGCCCGCGCTGATAAAGATATTAATGCCGATATGGCAACCGGTGAAATTGAAGTTGAAGCAAGTGATATTTTTATTTTCACAACTTCTCAGGAACTTCCTTTCTCTATCGAAGAGGTTCGTCAGAAGGATGGAACTCTTGTTGTAGCAAACGAAGATCTTCGTCTTAAGTACCGCTACCTCGACCTTCGCCGCGACCCAATGCAGCACAATATCATCCTCAGAAGCCAGGTTACTTTTGCAACACGCGAGTACCTCACAAGCAAAGGCTTCCTTGAGATTGAAACTCCTACATTCATTAAATCAACTCCAGAAGGAGCCCGAGACTATCTCGTTCCAAGCCGCGTTCACCCTGGAAAATTCTATTCTCTCCCACAGAGCCCTCAGCTTTACAAGCAGCTTCTGATGGTATCTGGATTCGACAAGTACTTCCAGATTGCCCGCTGCTACCGCGATGAAGATGCTCGTGGAGACCGTCAGCCTGAGTTTACTCAGATTGATATGGAGATGTCATTCACAAACCGCGAAGAAGTTCTTACAACTACTGAAGGTATGATGCAGTACATCTTCAAAAAGACTTTGAACTATGAACTTCCTGCAAAGTTTGACCGCATTGCCTGGGAAGATGCATTTGACTGGTACGGAAGCGACAAGCCGGATCTTCGTTTTGATATGAAGATGCAGGACGCCGCTTTCATGGCAGACCTTGCAGATTTCAACGCATTCAAGGCAGGTGCCGCAAACTCTGGCCGCGATGTTCAGCGCCACAAGAGAAGCGGTCTAAAGGCTCTCGTTGTAAAGAACGTTGCAGACAAATACTCACGCAAAAATATTGAAGCCCTCGAAGAAGTTGCTAAGACTTACAAGGCAAAGGGCCTCGCCTGGATGAAGGTTAATGCCGAAGGTGCCTTCGAAGGCGGAATCTCAAAGTTCTATGCCGGCCATGAAGCAGAAATCTGCTCTAAGCTTGGTGCAGAAAAGAATGACCTTATCCTTTTTGTAAGCGACGAAAACTGGCAGCTGGCTTGTACAGCTCTTGGTGCAGTCCGCAAGCAGCTTGGTAAGGATCTCAACCTCTACAATCCAAACGACGAGTTCCACTTTGCATGGATTATCGACTTCCCATACTTTGCATGGAATGAAGAAGAAAACAAGTGGGAAACAGAACATCACATGTTCACACTTCCACAGAAGCAGTACTGGGATACACTGGAATCTGACCCTGGCGCAGTAAAGGGTGACCTTTACGACCTCGTTCTCAACGGATACGAGCTTGCATCGGGATCTATGCGTATTAACGATCCTGCTCTCCAGCAGCGCATTTTCAAGATTGTTGGTTACAGCGAAGAGCGTGCCCAGAAGGCATTCGGCTTCCTCGTTCAGGCCTTCAAGTTTGGTGCTCCACCACACGGAGGAATTGCCCCAGGACTCGACCGCCTCATCATGCTCATGTGCCACGAAGAATCAATCCACGAGGTTATCGCCTTCCCTAAGAATAACCTCGCAGCAAGCCCAATGGACAGCTGTCCAAGTCCTGTTGATGAACAGCAGTTGAAAGACCTTCACATCACGTGCTATGACGTTGAGAAGGATGAATAGTTAGATTACCTGTCATGCAAAAGGCTGTCCAAACGGGCAGCCTTTTGCATTTTAAATCAATTATCAGTTTATTCTTCACTTTCCGGCTTTTGCGGGGGAATTAAATTATTGGCAAAATACGGATCTTCAGAATCATATTCATTACTATTACTACTCAGCGGTTCATTATTTGATTTATTGTAATTCTCTATCAGATAATTAAAGGCATTATACATAGTCATACAGTAGTATGGCATAAGCCACAAAAGCAGAAGTCCCACTGTAAACATGCAAAGTATAAACCAGCCGATAAAGGAGAAGGAAAGACCAAACAGTTCGCCTTTGTGGCCTTTTGTAATTTTCTTACTTATGTTCATTGCTTCAAGGACACCAGTCTCAGGTTTCTTTGCCAGAACGAACCAGTTCATGCTGTAAGCAATACTGCGGTTTATTACCACAAAGATTGCCCCAAAGTAAGAGGCTATCACAACTGAACCAACAATAAGATACAATTCCTCAGTTTCTTCTATTCCTAATGCTACAATAACAACCACAATAATTAAAGGAAGTAAACATAAGAGCTCCCAGAGATAAGTCCAGAGTGCAGTCCACCAGAAATTTCCAATACCACAGGCAGAACCTTTGAGCCCGCTCCAGAATGATTTAAAAGTAAACTTTTCTGATTCAGGTAGTTCAGCTGCTTTTATTATGCCTTTAATAAAAGTCATTATAAAAAGCGGAAATACAACTGTCATGAATGCCAGCATAAGAAAATAGGAAGCAAAGAAAAAAACAAAAAATGAAGAAGATTCTAAATCATCAGTAAGAATTATAGTAGCTGCGAAGGGGCAAACAACTACAAGTTCTACACATAATAAAATAAGAAAGGTAAGCGCAAAGGTACTCGTTTTTCCCTTAAGCGCTGTTTTTGCCTGTTTTTTAAAAAGAGCACTATCCATAATACCACCTGAATATTTTTTTTAATTCTACTATAAAAAGCCCTGTCTTTAAAATAATTTTTTATTAAGGTTCATAAAACAAACTGAAGAAATAACTTGTTATATCATCGCCGTCCAGACCGGAAAGTTCGAAAGAATTAGTATGGTAGAGGACGGCATTTTTTGTTTCCGGGGTCAAAAATCTGGAAATAACATAAACGCCCGGTCGGTTATCACAGCCGCAGAAAATCCAGGTGGAATCATTTGGATTATTGAAGAATTGCCGGCTTCTATTATCTTTATATTCAGTTCCTGCCAGATCTCCGTGGTGGGCAAAATCAGTTGAAATCAAAAGAAAGTTTTTCTGCTTTCCAGCCTCAGTAAAATAAGGTTTCAGAGCATCAGCCAGCTTTTGTGCATTTTTCTGATTAAGTGGCGGCTCCCCGTGAACGGCAATTACACAGACCTTTGTCTTTGGAAAATAGCGGGAAATATAAGGAATAAGGGCATTCACTCCATGCTCGCCTGGAAAGACCTGACTGTCGTAATCAACTCCAAGAGCCTGGGCAAGCTGGCTTTCAATTTTTTCGTCTGTATAAACAAGGCCGCTTTTTGTTTCCCAGGTACAGTTATCTAAAGACCATTCGTAGCTTGAAAGACCGTAGTGAGAAGGACAGATTATAAAAAATGTTTCTACTTTGCGGCGGCGCTCAATTTCAGAAAACCAGCGGTCTATCTGCTTATCAGCAAGTAAGTGATGGCTTACAGTTCCGCTCCATACCTGAGTCTTTGCCGGGGGAAGGGCTTCCAGTTCTGGATCAGCTATCACAGGCGGAATTCCCTCGCCAAGGATATCCCAGGTTTTTATCAGCTGACTAGTAGATTGCTGGCCCGCAGGTTGCTGACCCGCAGACTGAAGGGAGTCCTTGTTTTTCCGGCAGCCAGTAAACACTGCCGGAGCTATAAGCAGAGCGCCTGCAAGAACTAGCGGAATACAGAAAGAGTTGTTTCGTTTAAGAAGCATTCTTTTTCCCAGAAAGGCATGTATTCTTCTAAATCAACGCCTGGCTTATAAACAATCTTTTTCCATTGTTCGTCGGTCATGCGGTCATTTATATCGTGAGTAAATTCTGCATAGCTGAAGCTGTAGCCGATTGCAATGCGCTTTCCGCCCTGAGAGTCGTTAAGAGGAACATAAAGTCTTACAGGAGTTCCAACCCCAACTTCAAGACATACGCCAAAATCGTTGTTGGTATAAACATCTGCAATGCAGGCCATTTTCAGAAGTTCAGTATCGTTAACAGATCCGTTGTTGTTGTGAACCATAACAAGGCGACTCAAAGAAGAAATGATAGTTGGAATCCATTCAATGTCATCATTTGCAACTGGCTTGTTTTCTGCTTCGAGTTTTGCAATAGAAAGGATTCTCTTATACATTTCATAGAGTCTTTCCAATACAGTCTTAGATTCTTCATCCAGCAAATCATAAGTTTCATAAATTGCCATAAGCTTAAGCACAGAAGCAAGCGAGCCTTCCCAGAAAGGTACGTTAGGCTCAATGTAATGCACAGGCTTTGGAAGAGGCTCGGTTCTAAAGGTAGGATCAAAATCACCATCACCGGCTCTTTCTGCAACAACCTGCTTTACATAAAGAATTGTGTCGTGGCGAAGTTCTGCCCAGGTTGCATGAGCCGCAATCTGAGACTTGATATTCCAGGCAGGAGATTCAGTAAAGTAGAAGCCGGCCCCCTGTTCAAAGGTTGCCTGAGTTTTTACCTGATACAAAACCTGATTGTAATAAGTCTTGTTCCAGAAGTCGCTGTCATACTGTGCAAAAGATTCTTCAAAGCCGTCAAGAATTTCTTTGAGGCCAGGCATTGCAGGGTAGTCAGATTTTTCAAGAAGGGCTTCTGCAGTTTTTGAACCAAAGGCCTTCATAATATCAAGACCGCGTACAATGTCGCGGGGAATAAAGCGCGGTGGAGAAACCTTTTCGTGTACCAGAGAATCATAAGTAAAGCGCTGGCCAAAAAGACGCCATCCCATAGGAACTTGTGGCTTACCGCTTTCTTCATCAACTTCTGCGTACATTTTGAATACAGACTGGCCGCTGATTGCAGGCGGGCGGAGAGTGTCTGCACAAAGTGACATAAAGGCAACAATGTTTTCGCGGTTAGAAGCCCACTCAGAATAATCAGTAATCTTCTGGTCTTTCCACAGCGGGCAGATATCATCAAAGCTCAAATCGTCTGACATACCAATGAGGGAAGTAATAGGATTAAAGAGATTTGCCCATTTAACATAAAGATCTTCATCCTTCTGGATTGTATCAACAATTAAAGTGATAACTGCTTCCTTCTGTAAGATTTCTTCTGGAGTAGGTTCGTCTGCACGTGGTTTTGTGATTGTAAAGTGAAGGTGACCATACCACATGGTAGCGCGGAAGTAAGTTTCCAGCAGCGGATTTTTTGTATAATGGCCGCGTGGCTTGTACTGGGTAAAATCTTCATCTTCCCCAAAGATTGCTTCTTTACCAGGCAGTGCCTTCATTACAAGGTCATAATCCTCTTTTACCGGGTCAGAATAAATTGAAAGCATTGTAGAAATTTCGCTTTCTGATTTTGCCTTATATTCAACCGGGTTGTAATAGTCTCCGGTCTTTACAAGAACTGGAGCTGTTTCAATGATTGCAAGCGGAACTTCAAAATAGGCAATGGCTTGGTCGCGGATCTGGTCTGGTGCATCAGTTCGTCTTGAAAGAGCAGTAATAAAGTCTTTAGTAAGCTCATGCATCTCCGGAAGAAAATAATTTTCCTCGGTGTACTGCAGCATGCGGTCGAAAATCAGATGCTGGCTGTGAGCGGCCAGGTCAGTTGTAATAAAAAGCGGAACAGATTTTATATATCTCAGACTGTTGTAGCGGTCTATTAAATCATCTGTAGAAACCCATTTTGCAGGAGCAACAGACTGCATTGCAAGCCTGTTGTTTTCAAGGCATTCAAGGACATTTTTCTCCAGAGGAATGTAACCGGAAATAGGATAGAAGGAATCAAAAACACCGCCGGTCTGATAAAGCAGGGCAGATATGCGGTTGTTTTCAGAGGTGTCTTTGAGGCCATATAGATCAGCTCCAAAAATCCAGCCCTCCATTCCGTTATATTCTGATCTGTAAAACCAGTTCCAGTTATCCTGGAAGTTGAACATTCCCATTTCATAATTGTTTTTGCTGTCATAGTTTTCAAGTTTTTTGCCCACTTTTACGATTGTTGCAAAAGGAACTTCCTGCCCCAGAGAATCAATCTCCGGATTTATAGAAGCTGATTCACCGTTGAAAGTAAAGGCTTCATTCGGATAGATTTTACAAACGCGGCTGCCTACTACGGCAGTTTTTTCTTCGATGACTTCCTGGGTTGGAACCGGCTTGAATTCCATAGGATCATCCAGAAATTGCTTATGCGCGTCTGTGTGGAAAGCTCCTGTAGCAAGTTCCTTTTCCTTAAAATCATAAGTGGAACTAAACTGAACTGTTTTAGGCTTTACTGCTTCAGGCTTTTTTTCTTCCTGAACCTGTGGAGCTGCTTTTTCAACTACAGGCTTTACTTCTACCTTTGCAGGCTCTTCTTTTTTACAAGAAACTGCAAGACACGAAACAAGAATAAGAGAGAATATAAAATGTCTTTTCATATTCTTAATATGATACTTTTCAAAATCACTGTCTATATGCGATAATCCCAGTATGAAAAAGAAAAATCGTGTCGGGCTCCCGGGAATTTTCGCTTTTATTTTTTTGATTTCTTTTACATTCCTGATTTCTTCCTGCGGCTGCAAAAAAACACAGATTCATCTTCACGACAGACACGGACTTTCTTATGAAACTGTAAAGGCCTATGCCAGGGTGCATGGCCCACTCACTCTTGTGCTTCTTGATTATCATCATGATATAAGGCCTGAAATCCAGAATGTAAACAGCGTAAACTGGGTTGGAAAACTTATTGAAGAAGATTATGTAAAAAAGGTTATCTGGCTTTCCGGTAAAAAGCTTCTGCTTCCAAACAGAAATGCCCGCATGGCCTGGCTTGAACGCAGTTTTAAAAATACATATCCCCAGACAGCAGATAAAATGCGCCAGGCAGTGCAGCTTGTAGACTGGGATGATTTGCAGGAAGTCAGGCTAAGCGGTCCTTTTGTCATTACCCTTGATTTTGATGTCTTTATGAAAGACCCTGGAAATCCTCCTGAACTTTTTGTTGATGAATTGTGTACCTGGATTCAAAAGCAGAAACCTGAACTGTTGACTCTTGCCTTTTCTGCTGCTTATCAGCCAGATCCGGATAAAGCCTGGGCCTGGCTTGAACAGTTTACAGAAGGCTATGAGGCGCGCTCTGACTGGTTTTTGGAGAGCGGAGATTTTGGCGAAAGTTTTGAAAGCAATGATGAAGCTTTAGCCTGGAGTCAGTGGAGGAAGAATCCCGCAAGGTATGAAGAGGCAGAAGCTGCCTTTTATCCGGGTGCTTATTTCTGGCAAAATGCTCCTGAAAAATGCATAAAACTTTTGAAGGGAAAAAAATTGCGGGCTGGAAACCAAAGTGCCCGGGAGATTCTTGGAACCTGGAGTGACAAAGAACTTACTGCCATGAAAGAAAAGTTTTCTGCTTCCCGCATGCAGGCGCTTTGCGACCTTGCCGGCAGGTCGGTGGCCCAGTATTTTGATGGGGAAGATTTTGAAGCGCCTCTTCAGGACTAAAGTAGGTCTGTGCAGACTTATGGAATTGCGGTGCGTTTTCGAAATGCAGAAGAAGACCGTGGCTGCCTTTCTTTGTATGAGGGAATCAGCGGGAAAGATGATGACATTGATGGAGCTGTAAAATACTGCGCAAAAGAAGCTCTTGTAGATCCAAGATATCTGCCTGTGCGCCCTGAAGAATCAGCTGATTTATATATTAATATTTCTGTCTTTGGAGCCTGGAAAGAAATGACTTCTCCATACGATTTTCAGCCTGGTCTTCACAGCCTGATTCTTGTAGATGAGACAGGGGAAAAAACTCTGCTGCAGGCGGCAATTGCCCTTGAAAGAAGTTATACACGGGAAGAGTTCTTGGCGCGGCTTTCCAACAAAGCAGGCCTGGGTTTCGACGGCTGGAAAAATAATGCCCTGCATTTCTACAGGGCACAAACTATAACCTATTCAGATTATTCAACAGCTTCCGGAGCTGCCGCAACTTCCGCTTCTGCAGTCTCAGCCGACAGAGCCTTATAAGCATTGTATTTTGTCATTCCATAGTAAGGGATAAGCCAGAGGCCTGCAATTCCACAGGTAATAAAGGTCAAAAGCCACCAGCCTATAAAGCTTAAATCTAAAACAAACAATTCCCATTTATGGTTTTTTGTAAGCTTCTTGCTCTGGTTCATTGCCTCAATTGCACCGACTTTAGGATTGTCCGCAAGTACAAACCAGTTCATCTGGTAAGCAATAGTACGATTCACTAATATAATAAGCATTGCGATATAAATGGCAAACAGCAGGATGGCAAGTGAAAGCTTCATATCTCCCCCTGTGCGTGAAGTGATTCCCATAAAAATTGTAGAAAGAATCACAAAGGGAAGAACGCATACCATTGTCCATAGCCAAATCCAGAGGTAGGTCCACCAGAAGTTTCCGATTCCGCAGGCAGAGCCGCGTATATTATTTATATATGAACGGAAGGTGAGTTTTCCGCTGCTTTCTGGAGTTTTAGATATTGCCAGCTGTCTTAAAGTTTTTACGTAGGCCATAGTCATTACAGGGGGAACTACAATCATAAAGGCCAGAAAAACAAGATAGAAAAGGATAAAGGGTAAAAAGTTATTACTTCCTACTAAGTCACTCATTTTCATAATACAAAGCATATAGGGAACCATAAAGATTATGGCCAGCCCGATGTAGACCAGGCCTGCCAGCACAAAAGGAGTGCTGTTTCCCTTCAGTAATTCTCTTGCCTTTTGTTTTAAAAGTTTTCTTTCCATAAGTTTTCCTTTTTTTTAATATAGTAACAAAAAAGCCCGGGTTATTGGCCCGGGTTGTATATTTAGCAGTTCAAGATTCTGATAATCTTACCTGTGAAAAGTACACAGAGAATATCTATAATCCAGAGAACGTTCCATCCAAGCAGAAGCAAGCGGATAATACCAGCGATAGGTTTTCCTTCCTGAAAGCGGGTTACAGCTCCAAGTAACCATGAAGTTACCGGAATAATTGCCAGAATAAGGCTGATAAGCCATGGCTGACCAAAGTAATCTTTTTTTGCCATTAAAATGACCTCCTGATTTGTCTATGCCTCTATTTTATAATGGATTTCCCATTTTGCAACGATTTTTTTGCAGCCCCCCACTTATTATTCTTCGAGCGGTTGTACATCTGCAGAATCAGAAGCTTTTACCAGTTCCTGATATGCGTAAAAATGAGAGAGTTCCATATAAGGCATAACCCATATTAAAGCAATGCCGAGAGTCAGAGTAGAAAGAAGCCCCCATCCAATAAAACTTAAGTCTAACAAAAGCAATTCGCCGATATGTCCTTTTGTAATGGTTTTACTGATTTTCATGGCTTCAATAACTTCAGTTTCATTATCATCTGCAATTGCATAGCTGTTTAAGTAATAAGAATAAGTTTTATAAAAAATCACTATCATAAGCACAATAACGAAGATTACGACTGAAATAGTTGCAGAAAAAACACTGGAAAAGCCGATTCCCAGAAAAATATAAATTAATACGACTGGAAGTGCCCATATAAAGAGCCAGAGCCCGGTATATAAATCATTAAGAATTGCAGTTCCTGCCATATTAAAATGTGATAAAAAGGCTTTAAAAGAGATTTCAGGCATTTCTTCATCATCTTTTTTCTTAGCAATTTTTGCAATTAAGCACAAAAAGGCCATAGTCAGAATTGGGGTGATAAAAGCATTAATTAAAGCACTTACAATATTGAAAATATTACTAATTGAACCGAAATCTCCGGGATGCTTGCGAGCCAGGTATTTTAATATTGTGTTTGGAGTATCTATAGAACACCTGATAAGAATAAAAACCACAATTACAGGCACAAAATTTCTGATATAAGGCCTGATCTGCTCTCTCGCTCTTTTCTTAATTTCTGTAATATTCATATACTTTTCCTTTTTTGTTTAGTTTTTATTTTAGTTTACAGGAAAGTCAGTTTTTTTCAATAAATAATTTGTTAGAAGTAAAAATACTATTGTTTCTGCAAAACTAACTAACGTTAATTTTCTATTAAACTAATTAACGTTAGTTACCGATATTTATAGTATGAGTAAGAAAAATATTTCACAGGAAAAAATTATTCAGGCATTTATTGCCTCTGCTTTTGATAAAAGTGCAGGTGCTACATCTCTGGCCGACGTTTCTGAAGGCCTGGAAATAAAAAAGGCTTCTCTTTACAACCATTTTGAGAGCCGTGACGCAATGTATGCTGCTTGTATTGCTTACAGTGCGCAGGAAGTTGGTAGAGTAAGTTTTCTGGAAGAAAAGACACTTGAGAGCATCAAAGGGGGAAAAGTTGCTCCAGCGGCTGTCTTCAAGAAGCTGATTACACGTTATTTTGAGCTTTTTGAAAACGAACCTTTATTCCAGATTTATGTTTTTATACATAGTGAACAGTATTTTAATCTTGATGCATTGAAGATTGTGGAAGGGGAAAACAATCAGCTTTGCGATTCGATTAAAG
>JAEEGH010020072.1_pt1 | contig 13942 bp, 10 predicted proteins | sample 9134181 | NCBI WGS metagenome assembly JAEEGH01 (sample SAMN16246544, study PRJNA631951) | gut metagenome | biome: gut microbiome; feature: rumen; material: DP-attached | host: Bos | place: Iran: Karaj | collected 2018-10
GCAGCTCGCGGACGACCTCCTGGTCGGAATAGTGGTGCTTGACGCCCTTCACTATCTGGTAGTCCTCGTGGCCCTTGCCCGCGATGAGCAGGCAGCCGTCCGGCGCAACCAGCCCGCAGGCCAGTTCCGTCGCCTTGCGGCGGTCCGCCTCGACCACGGTTTTCGGCGCCTTGGCGAGGCCCGGCAGGACGTCCTGGAGAATGGCCTCGGGGTCTTCGAAGCGGGGGTTGTCCGAGGTGAGCACGGCAATGTCGGAAAGCCTGGCCACGGCCTCGCCCATGAGGGGGCGCTTGCCGCGGTCCCTGTTGCCGCCGCAGCCGAAGACCGTGACTATCTGCCTGAAGCCGGCGCCCCGCAGGGCCTGAAGCACGTTGATCAGGGCGTCCGGGGTGTGGGCGTAGTCCACGAAGACGTGCAGGCCCTTTTTGTTCACGACCCGCTCGAGGCGGCCGGGAACGCCGGTGAAGCTGGCAAGCGCCTGCAGTTCGCCAGGCTTGACGCCCATGGCAAGCGCCATGGCCTGGACCGTGAGCAGGTTGTCCGCGTTGAAGCGGCCGATGAGCGGGGAGTCGAGCTCCCAGGTCTCGCCGGCAAAGCGCATCTTGAGGCGCACGCCGCCTGTGCCCTGGCTGAGGAGATCGCCGTGCAGATGGCGTTCGGGATCGCAGCCCCCGGGGCAGCCGGCAAAGCCGTAGGTCACGGCGAAGCCGCCGCAGAGGCTGGCCAGGCGCCTGCCGTAGGGGTCGTCGGCGTTGAGGGCGCAGGCCTTGTCCTGTTTCGGCACCTCCGTGAAGAGGCGGCGCTTGGCCTGGAAGTAGGTCTCCATGTCCTTGTGGAAGTCGAGGTGGTCCTGGGTCAGGTTGGTGAAGCAGGCGCCTGCGAAGGGCACGTGATCCACGCGCTTCTGGTCGAGGGCGTGGGAGGAGACTTCCATGACGGCGATCTCGCAGCCGGCCTTGGCCATGGCGGCCAGGTTGCGGTGCACGCTGACCGGATCCGGCGTGGTCAGGGGGGCGGGCTGGCAGAAGCCCGGCCAGCGGTAGCTCACCGTGCCCATGACGCCCACCTTGCGGCCCAGGGACTGCCAGAGGCGTTCCAGCAGGTAGGCGCAGGTGGTCTTGCCGTTGGTGCCGGTCACGGCAACGACGGCAAGGGGGAGCCTGTCCGTGCCAGCCTGGGCGCAGGCGAGTTCGGAGAGCGCAAGTCTGGTGTCCGGGCACTCCGCAAGCTCGCAGCCGGCTTCGGCCAGCTTTGCGGCCAGGGCGGCGTCTACGGCGCCTTCGGCGGCAACGACGGTGCGGGCGCCGGCCTCGAGGGCTGCCGGCACGTAGCGCGTGCCGTCCTCCGTGGCGCCCTTGACGGCGACAAAGACGCCTCCCGGCGCCACGCTCCTGGAGTCCGCGGACACAGGCGTGCCTTTGCGGACCATGGCCACAACCTCTTCGTATGTGCGACTCATCCCCTTGCTCTCCCTGCTCTTCCTTGATCTTCCTTCATCTTCCCTAATTTTCCGATAGCCACAGGACATATTCCTGCTTCTTGGCGTCCTTGGCGTCCTCTGCCGTCCAGGGGGTGCCCGGCGGCGGACTCTGCCTGACCACTCTCGTTCCCTCGCCCTTCAGGATGGGCACGATGCCCGCCCTGGCGAAGAGCTCGACGGCGTTGCGCAGGGTCTTGCCCTGCACGTCCGGCACCGTGGCCGAGGCCTTGGCAAGGTGGCCCGGCAGCCGCATGGCGTCGCCCGAATCCTGCCTGGCGATGAGCTGGGCCAGGCGCTGCCGGCGCACGTCCTCCTCGCGCCGCTCGAAGGGCGATTCGGCAGGCGAGGCGCGGAAGCCGCGCGAGCGTTCCTTGGGGGCCGTCTTTTCCTCCTCCAGATCCGCCACCTGCAGGGGCTTGTCCTTGGCGCCCGGCAGACCGCCGGCGTAGGCCATGACCCGCTGGCCAATTTCCTTGAAGGCTGGGGCGGCGATGATGCCGCCGAAGCGTCCGCGCTGGGGCTCGTCGATGAGGACCAGAATGAGGTAGGCCGGATTGTCCGCGGGCAGGAATCCGACGAAGGAGGCAAGGCGCTTGGCGCCGTAGGCGCCGGCCCTGCGGTCGGCCTTCTGGGCCGTGCCGGTCTTGCCCGCCACGGAGATGCCGTCGATGTGGGCCTTGCGGCCCGTGCCGTCCTTCTCCTCGACGACCTCGTTCATCATGCGCTTGACTTCGCGGGTGACCGGCTCTGAAAAGATCTGCTTTCGGGTCTCGGGCAGGGGATCGTCCATGACGAGCCTGAGGGGCTTGGTCATGCCGCCGCTGAGCAGGGTCATGTAGGCCTGCACCATCTGCAGGCCCGTGACGGACACGGACTGGCCGAAGGAGGCCGACATGGTGTCCACCTCGCTCCAGTCCCTCGGCGGGCGCAGTATGCCCCGGCTCTCGGAGACGGGGACGCAGGTACGCTCGCCGAAGCCGAGCTCGTGGAGGTAGCGGTAGACCTTCTGGGTGCCCAGCATGAGACCGATCTTGGCCATGCCGATGTTGGAGGAGTAGCGTATGACCTTGTCTGCCGTCACGGCGCCGTGATGGGAGGTGTCGCGTATGGTCACGTACTTGGTCTGCCAGCGGCCGCCCTCGCAGTCGATGACGGTGTTGCGGTTGACCTTGCGCTCCTGCATGGCGGCAGCCATGACGAAGGGCTTGAAGGTGGAGCCGGGCTCCATGGCGTCCTGCGCCAGGCGGTTGCGGTAGATCTGGGGCCGGGACTGGTGGTAGGTGTTCGGATTGAAGAAGGGATACTGGGCCCAGGCAAGAATTTCCCCTGTGGGCACGTGCACGACCAGCGCCCCGCCCCAGCGGGCGTCAGCCTCGCGGACGGCGCGGGAAATGGCCTCCTCGGCGAAGAACTGCATCTGCACGTCGATGGTCAGCGTCACGTCCTCGCCCTGGGGATCCTCCTGGCCCTCCTCCTTCATGTAGAATTTGCGGCCCATGGCGTCGCGCTGGACGATCTGGCGCGTGGCCTTGCTGCCCAGGCGCGCGTCGAGGGAGCGCTCCAAGCCTTCCAGGCCCCGGTCGTCCATGCCGACGAAGCCGAGCAGCTGGCCTGCCATCTGCTTGAAGGGGTAGACGCGCTCGTACTCCTTGGAAAGGCCTATGCCCTGCAAGTGCACCTTGCGCACGGCTTCCGCCGTGTAGTCGTCCACCTTGCGCTTGAGCCACACGAAGCGGCGGCGGGTTTTGGAGAGCTCGTCGAAGAGCTGCTGGGGCGCCTCGCCGAGCAGGGGGCCGAGGGTGTTGGCAACGGTGAGGAAGTCGGTGATCTCGGCGGGCTTGGCGTAGACCGAGAGCGCCTCGACGCTGCGTGCGAGCACGCGGCCGTTGCGGTCCAGAATCATGCCCCGCTTGCCGGAGACGATCTCGCTTGTGATGTGCTGCCGGCGCGCCTTGGCCGCCAGATCGGGGCCAGCCATCATCTGGAGGTACCAGGCTCGCGCCCAGAGGCAGAGGAAGAGGACGCCGAAGAAGCAGAACACCAGGGTGATGCGGAAGCGGGCCCAGTCGTAGCCGGCGAAGTACCGGTCGAGGAAGGCGCCTGCCATGCCCTTCTTCGATGCCGGACGATCCTGGACCTCGGCCTGGGGACCGCGTTCGATGCGCACGTTCCGGCCCGCCCCGCCGCGCCTCACCCGCTGGCGGGAGAGAACGGACTGGTGCGCGGTGCTCGGCCGCTGCGCAGCCTGCGGACGTCTGGCGCCGCTCGTTTTCGAACGCGAGAAGAAACCCATATATGCTCCTGGCCCCGCCGGAACGCGCCCCAGCGAAAGCCTTCGTTGAAACGTGGCTTAGGGATTGGACTTGAGACGGCGGATCTGGCCGGGCCTGGGCTCGGTCATGCCGAACTGGTCGGCCCGCATCCTGAGTTCGTAGGGAGAGAGGAGACGGTCCCGCTCGACTTCCAGCTTGGCCCGCAGGCCCTGCTTTTCGCGCAGCTCGCTCCGCTGGATGTTGATGAAGTAGGTCGTGTCCATGCGCTCGATGTTGAGCCACACGAGCACGATGCTCATGACGACGGCCATGAGGATGTTGAGGGCAAGGACGAGCATCCACGTCCGGCCCCGCAGGCCTGCCTGTCCGCCGTAGCGGGCGAGACGCGGGGCCAGCAGGTTCTTCACGGAGGATCGCCTCATAGGCCCGCCTCCCTGCACTCCGCGCGCCTGTCGACGTGCTCGGCGATCTTCTCCGCGCAGCGCAGCTTGGCGGAGCTGGCCCGGGGATTGCGGGCGAGCTCGTCGGGCTGGGCCGTCAGCGGCTTCTTGTGCAGCACCCTCACTTCCGGCACGTGGCCGCAGGTGCAGGCTTTGACATATTTCGGACAGATGCAGCCCTCCGCCCACTGGCGCATCCGCTGCTTGACCATCCTGTCCTCGAGGGAGTGGAAGGTCAGGACCGCCACCCTGCCTCCGATGTTCAGCCGGGAGAGAATGGCGTCCAGAAATCCGGCAAGTTCGCCGAGCTCGTCGTTCACCGCCATGCGCAGCGCCTGGAAGGTGCGCGTGGCGGGATGCCGGCGCGCCTTGGCCCGCCAGTCGGCGGGGTAGCTTGCGCTGACTATCTCGGCCAGCTGGCCTGTGGTCTCGATGGGGGCTTTCGCTCTGGCCTCGCAGATGGCCTTGGCGATGCGCCCCGCCATGGGGTCTTCGCCCAGGGAGGCAATGAGATCGCGCAGGGCGCCCATGTCCCGGCCGTTCACGATGTCGCGTGCCGTGGGGCCGGCGCCGTTCTTGTCCATGCGCATGTCCAGGGGCGCGTCGGCATAGAGGCTGAACCCGCGGGCGTCCTCGTCCAGCTGCAGGGAGGAGACGCCGATGTCGATGAGGGCGCCGTCGATGCGATCCCAGCCGGTCTGGTCCAGCGCCTCCTCAAACTGGGAGAAGCGGCAGTGCACGGCGTGGACGCGGTCCCCGAATGGCGCCAGGCGCTCTCTGGCCATGCCGAGCGCCTCGGTGTCGCGGTCGAGCCCCAGCAGCTCAAGGCCGGTACAGGCTTCGAGCATGGCCTTGGCATGTCCGCCCAGCCCCAGGGTGCCGTCGAGAAACCTCGCGCCGTCCTTTCTGGACAATGGCGAGAAATCCTCTAGAGTCTCGCGCAACAGCACAGGTATGTGCCGGAAATCCTTCACCGTTTCCGCTCCAGCCATGGTTGCCTTCTAGATGTCGAGGTTGACGCCCCGGTCTACCAGATCTTGAGAGACGTCGTCGGTGTCGATGCTGTTGAAGGTTTCGAGGTCCCAAATCTCAAACTTGTCGTACATGCCGAGCAGCATGACGTCCTTGCCGAGACCTGCGGCCTGGATGAGGTGCTGGGGAATGCGGATGCGGCCCTGGGGATCGGGGGCCAGTTCCTCGGCGCTGCCGATGACCTTGGCCCTGTACTGGATAATCTGACGGGTGGGATTGCGGATGCCGTTGAGGGTCTCGACAAAGGCATCCCAGTCCTGGGGAAGCTTGGCAACAAGACGGCCATTGCTGCACGTGATCCAGCACGTGCCCTGTTCGCTGCCGTTCGCAAGCCCCTCCCGGTACTCCGGAGGCAGCATGAGCCTGCCCTTGGCGTCCAGGCTCCGAGAGATGCTTTTTTTGAACAGCTTTTCCACAGGTTTCCCACCAAACTACAAAGTTTCCCACATTTCCCCCCTCCTATCGTACAAGCGCCAGCCGCTGTCAAGCGTGGCTCCGACGGACGAGCGCTCCAGCAGGACGAGATTTTGCCACGCAAGCCATTGATTTTAAGCAATCAAGACGCCGAGCGCCACGAGATCGCCGTTGAATCTTTTTCGCCCTCGGCCTGCACCCGGGTCTGGCTCCGGCGTGGGAACCGGGGGAGGCTCTGCGCATCCCGCGGCCGCAGACTGACGCGGCTCAGCCGCCAGACAGCGCTGCGCCGCTTTCCTCCCACCGGGGGATCCGTCAGATGCCGGGGATGACGCATCCTGCCAGCGGCACGGCGCAAGCTCGCTCCGCACAGGCTCTGCCCGCCAGCCCCCTCTATATAGAGGTGACTTTCGCCCCCGCCTGCGAAAAAAAGGGGATAAGTCCAACACAAGGACGACAGCCTTTTTGCGTGCATGGGTGCATCGGAACCTGCCAGCCTTCTGTCCGCTGCACCCCAGCCTTGACGCTTCGTGCCCACATGGAAACGCCGGGAAAGAACAGAGCCGGCACTCAGGCATGACGCGCCGGGGCAAAGTCACGCTCGAGCGATGAAGTTCGAGGAGGCAGGGAGGAAGACGTGAGCGAAGGCATCTGCAAGATCTCCGATCAGGACAAGGAGACATGGTCCTTCTCTGTCGTTGACGTCATCGGCATCCTGACGGAGCAGTCCGACGTCAATGGAGCAAGAAACTGCTGGAAGGTCCTCAAGAACCGACTGACGAAAGAGGGCAGCCAAGTGGTTACAAATTGTAGCCGGTTGAAGCTAACTGCCCAGGACGGCATCCTCCTGACGGCGACGCTTCCTGTGCACGGCCGCGGCGGCAGGCCCGCACCCGGCCGTGGGAGGCTATGCCAATGCACGCCATGCAGGCCGAGCGGGCACAGGCGACAAAGCGGCAGGGCCAAAGGGCCAAAAAACTCGTTGACTCCATTCAGCAAAACAGCTAAAGAATCTCCTCTTGTGTTTGGGGGCCCTGCCCCGCAGGCACAGACGCCGGATGGGCACAGCCCTCCCCGGCCACGGCATGCGCTGCCGTATTTCTTCATGGGGAGGTGATTTCAATGCCTGGAGTTTTCCTGAACGACGACGACCACAATTTCGACCTGGCTCTCCGCCGCTTCAAGAAGTCTGTTGAGAAGGCGGGTATCCTTTCCGAAATGAAAAAGCGTCAGCATTACGAAAAGCCCAGCGTGATGCGTAAGAAGAAGAAGGCTGCCGCGCGCAAGCGTCTGATGAAGAAGCTCAGAAAGATGAGCCAGAACTAACAATAGCCTTGTTCATCTTGCTAGAAAGCACACATGCGGGGAGCCAGCAATGGTTTCCCGCATTTTTTTTCCAAACATTGGACACAAGGAGGAGACATGACGCTCTTCGAACAGATCAACGCCGACTACATTACAGCCTACAAGGCAAAGGAGACAGTTCGCGTTTCCGTGCTGCGCATGCTCAAGACCTCAATGAAAAACTTCCTCGTCGATCAGCGCCGCCCCGGCGGGACGATCTCCGACGAGGAGATGCTCGACATCGTCCTCAAGGAAGCCAAGCAGCGCCGCGACTCCATCGCCGAGTACAACAAGGCCGGACGAGCTGATCTCGCGGCCAAGGAAGCTGAAGAGCTCGGCATTCTGGAAGGCTATCTCCCCTCGGCTATGAGCGCAGAGGAGCTCGCCAGCGCCATCGAGCAGGCTGTTGCCGAAACGGGCGCCTCCTCCCCAAAGGAAATGGGGAAGGTCATGAGCGCGCTCATGAAGACGTGCAAGGGGCGCGTTGACGGCAAAGTCCTTTCCCAGGCCGTCAAGGACCGCCTCTCCCGCTAACGCCCCGCCTCCCGGAGAAACGACACGTGATCCACAAGCGCACCCTCCACTCGCTGGAATACGACCGCATCCTCGACGCGCTCGCAGCCCTCTGCCGTTCGGAGACGGGCCGCGAACGCGCGCTCGCAACGCTCCCGCTGGCCGACGAGGCCTCCGTGCTGGAGGCGCAGAAGCTCTACGAGGAGACGGAGGCCTGGGCTGGGCATCCGGCGACCTTAAGCCTCGGCACCCAGGCCTCCCACGGAGGTCCCGGACCCTTTCCCAACGTTACGGGTCTGCTCAACGCCGTCGAGCAGAAAGGCCCTTCCGCCGTTGCCTGGGATCTCGAGGCCTTCTGGGCCCTGCGCGGCGTCCTGCTGCTGGCGCGCGACCTGCGCGACAGCATCTGCACGCCCGAAGGCGAGAAAAGCTGGCCCCGGCTCATGTGGCTTGCGACCAACCCGCCCATGCCGAGCCAGCTCACGGCTGCGCTCCTGCGCTGCATCAGCGACGACGGGAACATCCGCGACGAAAGCACGCCCGAGCTCTACCAGGTGCGCGTGGAGCTGCGCTCCCTGCACCAGACCTGCCTGCGCCGGGTCCGGACCTTCTGCGAGGAGCACAACATCCTGCAGTTCCTGCAGGACGAGTTCATGACGCTCTCGTCGGACCGCTATGTCCTCCCGTTCAAGGCAACCTACAAGAACAGGCTGCAGGGCATCATCCACGACTGGTCCCAGACGGGCGAAACCTGCTACTTCGAGCCCATGTTCCTCGTGGAGCTCAACAACAAGATCCAGGAGCTCAAGCGCGAAGAAAGAGAGCGCGAGCACGAGGTGCTTGAATTTCTGGCAGGCCTCCTGCAGACGGAGCTCGCCAGCGCCAGGGCGGCCATGCGCCTGCTCACGGAGCTCGACTTCCTCGAGGCCAAGCGGCGCCTGGCCGCGACCCTCCACGGCCGCTGCATCCCTCTGGGTTCCCCTGAGCACGGCATCGGCCTCGTGCAGGCCCGCCATCCCCTCCTGCTGCTCTCCGAGCTCGAGAAGCTCAGACGCGATCCCAACATCCGCAGGCCGGAGGAACGGGACAAGCGGGCCCTGCAGAAGGTGCACCCTCTGGACATCGAGCTGAGGCCCGGCGAAAAGGCCCTCATCGTCACGGGCGGCAATGCCGGCGGCAAGACCGTCTGCCTCAAAACCCTTGGCCTGTGCGCGGCCATGACCCTCTCCGCCCTCCCCGTGCCGGCGGAGCCCGGCTCCCACCTGCCCTGGTTCAGCCGCATCGACGCCTTCATCGGCGACGAGCAGAGCCTTGCCGACAACGTTTCGACCTTCACGGCCCAGATCGACCATCTGGCCAAGGCGTGGAAGCATTTGAACGACGCGGGCCTCGTGCTGCTCGACGAATTCGGCTCGGGCACCGATCCGGCGCAGGGTTCCGCCCTCGCCCAGGCCCTGCTCGACGAGCTCATCAAAAAGGGCACCTACGTGCTCGCGGCCACGCACTTCCCGGCACTCAAGAGCTACGCCCTCACCCGCGACCAGGCGCGCGCCGCCTCCATGCTCTTCTCTCCCGAGACCCGCAAGCCCCTCTTCGCCCTCGCCTACGACCAGGTGGGCGCAAGCCAGGCCCTGGACGTGGCCCGGGAGCACGGCCTGCCCGAGGCCATCATCGCAGGCGCCGAGCGCTACCTGCTCCAGGACGGCCAGGACGCCACCAGCCTCCTGCATAAATTGAACGATCTGGCCGCAGCCAGGGCCGAGGAGATCAAGACCCTCAAGGCAGAGCAGAAAAAGGCCCAGGCCAGCGCCCAGCGCTGGAAGGAGCGGCTTGAGCAGGACAGGCTCAAGCTCTACGGCGAAGTCAGGGCCAAGGCGCAGGAGCTGATGCAGGCCTGGAAGGAGGAGCGCGCCACCCACAAGCAGGCCCTCAGGGAGATGAGCGCCCTGCGCGCATCCCTCGCCAGGGAGGGCATGGCCGAGGACGGCGGTCCTGCCAGCGTCCTGCCGGCGCCCCGCGCCATCCAGGCAGGCGACACGGTCCTGCACACGGTCTTCCGCAAGAAGGGCACGGTCACCGAGGTGGACGAGAAGCGCCGCCGCGTGCGGCTCGATCTCGGCGGCGTCGTCCTGTGGGCGGACATGAAGGACGTGCGCGAAAGCGGAGCCGGCAAGGCGGGCGGAAGGCCCGCGGCCCAGGCATCCCAGCCCAAGGTGTTTGGCCGCATTGCGGCCCCCGCGGCCGCGGCCAGCGATGCTGAAGCGCAGGAGGACAGCGCCGACGGCTCCGATGCCAGAGGCCAGAGCGCCCGCCATTCGGCAGGGGCGGCCTTCAAGATCGACGTGCGCGGCATGCGCGCCGACCAGGCCATCGCCAGCGTGCAGGCCTGCCTCGACAAGGCCTACCTGGCCGAACTCGGCGACGTCGAGGTGATCCACGGCAGAGGCACGGGCGCCCTGCGCCGGGCCATACACGAGTGGCTGGGGACCTGCTCCCAGGTCGCCTCCTTTGCCACGGCGCCCGCCGACAGAGGCGGCGACGGCATGACCATAGTGACTTTGAAATAGCGGCCGATAAGAAACCTGCGGTGCCGGCTTGCCGGGGCCGCAGGAATGCTTATTTTTTCCGGGACGCCGCCCATGCCGGCGCCATGGAGGGCAGCACATGCAGGGCAGCGATGCCATAGAGCTGATAAAGCAGCGCATTCCCATCGTCGATCTGATCAGCAAGTTCGTGCCCCTCAAGCAGCTCGGCGGACGCTTCGTCGCCCCCTGCCCCTTCCACGAGGAGACCAAGCCCTCCTTCTCGGTGACCCCGAACGGCTACTTCTACTGCTTCGGCTGCCAGAAGCACGGCGACATCTTCACCTTCTGGATGGAGTACCACGGCGTCTCCTTCCGCGAGGCCCTGGAGCAGCTTGCCGAACAGGCCAACGTCACCCTGGACGAGGGACGGCGCGATCCCGAGGCCGCCCGCCGGGCCAAGGAGCGCCGCACCAGGCGCCAGCAGGTCATCGACATGTACCGCTTCGCGCAGGCCCACTTCAGGAAGAATCTCGCCTCCCCCAAGGGCGCGGACTGCCGGGCCTACATGCGGGGCCGGGGCATATCCGAGGAGCTGCTCGAGCGCTTCGGCCTCGGCTGGGCCCTGGACGACTGGCACGACCTCACCGGCGCCCTCCAGCGGGCCGGCTTCGACGTGCGCCTGGCCGCAGAAGGCGGCCTTGTGGGCATTTCCCATAGCTCTGGCAAGCCCTACGATCCCTTCAGGGCCAGGCTCATGTTCCCCATCCGGGACACCTCGGGCACGACCATAGCCTTCGGCGGCCGCATCATCGACAACGCGGCCGACCAGGCCAAGTACGTCAACACCTCCGACTCCATCATCTATAAAAAGGGCGACCACCTCTACGGCCTCGACCTCGCCGGCCAGGCCATACGGCGCACCAGGCGGGTCTTCGTCACCGAAGGCTACATGGACGTGCTGACCCTGCACCAGTTCGGCTACGCCAACGCCGTGGGCGGCCTCGGCACGGCGCTCACGGACCAGCAGGTGAAGCGCATACTCGGCTATTCCCCCGAAATCATGCTCCTCTACGACGGCGACAACGCGGGCCGCAAGGCAGCGCTGGCCGCCTCCGGCAAGTTCCTCGCCGCAGGCGCCACGGCCAAGGTCATACTCCAGCCCGAGGGCGAGGACATCGACAGCCTCCTGCGCACCCAGGGGGCTGAGGCCTTCGAACGCCTCCAGGCCACGGCCAGGCCGGCGCTCCAGTTCTGCATGGAAACCATGCGCGGCCGCTCGCCGAGAGAGGCGCTCCAGTGGTGCAAGGACTTCATCCGCGGCATACAGCTGCCCGAGCTCGTCAGCCCCGCCATCAGCTATCTGGCACGAAACCTGGGATTCGACGAGCGCGAACTGCGCAGAGGCGCGCAGGAAGACTTCGAGCAGGCCGGCAGAAGGCCGGTTCCGGCGCCTGCCGGACGCGGCCAGGCCCCTGCCCCCCAGCCGGCGCTCTCCCCCATCGAGAAGGAAATCCTGCGCTGCGCCGTCCGCTACCCGGAACATGCCGCAGACATTGCCAACATGGGCGCCGATCTCCTCCTCGCCTCGCCCTTTGCCCGCAGCCTCTGGACCAAGGTCGCCCAGGCCAGGCCCGGCGAGGCCGGCTACGACCTCGAGGGCGAGGAGCGGGCCTTCTGGGACCGCTGCCGCGGACTCGAGGCCCCCGAGCGGACGGCGCCGGACATGGAGCTGCGGGACCTCCAGAATGTCATTGACAGACACTACAGGAAGGTGCAAAAATTATCACTTTCTGCGGTTCTGCGACAAAATGACGGCAACGGCGGCATCGGAGCCGGGATGGCATATCTCGGCGCCGCCCAGGAAACTCCGACGGAGACAAAATGAGCAATCTCAAAGACGTCCAGCAGATTCAATCGCTCATCGCCAAGGGCAAGGGCAGCGGCTACCTCACCTTCGAGGAAGTCAACAAGGCCCTGCCTGTCGAGATGAGCACTCCGGAGCAGTTCGAGGAGATCATCGGCATCTTCGAGCAGCTGGAAATCGTCATCGTCGACTCCGAAAAGGAGGGCAAGAAGATTGCCTCCCGCGTCGCCACCGAAAGCGAGGAGGGGGGAGACAAGGAGTCCATCGACATCACCGAGGACGAGGATTCCGCCGACTACTCCTCCCGGAGCACGGATCCGGTGCGCATGTACCTGCGCGAGATGGGCGCCGTGCCCCTGCTGGACAGGGACGGGGAAGTCGTGATCGCCAAGAAGATCGAGCTCGGCGAGCAGGACGTGCTCTACGCCCTGGTGGAGGTGCCCGTTGCCGTCGAGGAGCTGATCAACGTGGGCGAGGAGCTGCGCCAGAACCGCATCAAGCTCAAGGACGTGGTCAAGACCATCGAGGAGGACGATCCCAGCGAGGACGAGATGAACCAGCGCTCGCGCGTCATCCTGCTGCTCGACGAGATCAAGAACATTTTCAAGAAGAAGCGCAAGCTCTACAAGAAGTTCGACGACAGCCTCGCGTCCGGCGACAAGAAGATCGGCCACCTCCAGAAGGAGATCCTCGCCTACAAGGAGGAGATCGTCACCCGCCTGCGCGACATCAAGCTGGAGAAGACCCTCATCGACCGCGTCATCGAGACGGTCGACGACTACGTCCGCCAGATGCACAACTGCCGCCGCGACCTCTCCGCCTACATTCTCTCCACGGGCAAGACCCAGACCGAAATCCAGGATCTCTTCGAGAAGATGGACAGCCGCGAGATCCCGCCGGCCAAGATAGCCGCCGAGCTCAAGATGTCTCTCGACGAGGTCTTCTCCTTCAAGGAGATGATCGTCGGCAAGATCGAGATTCTCAAGCGCCTGCAGGAGAAATGCTGCCTCAACGCCGCAGACCTCGAGGAGGTGCTCTGGCGCATCAAGCGCGGCAACACTGCGGCCATGCGCGCCAAGCAGGAGCTCATCCGTTCCAACCTGCGCCTCGTGGTCTCCATCGCCAAAAAGTACACCAACCGCGGCCTGCAGTTCCTGGATCTCATCCAGGAGGGCAACATCGGCCTCATGAAGGCCGTCGACAAGTTCGAATACCAGCGCGGCTACAAGTTTTCGACCTACGCCACCTGGTGGATACGCCAGGCCATCACCCGCGCCATCGCCGACCAGGCGCGCACCATCCGCATCCCGGTCCACATGATCGAGACCATCAACAAGCTCATCCGCACCTCCCGCTACCTCGTGCAGGAGCTCGGCCGCGACCCCACGCCCGAGGAGATTGCCGAGCGCATGGAGTACCCCGTGGAGAAGGTCAAGAAGGTGCTCAAGATCGCCAAGGAGCCCATCTCCCTCGAAACGCCCATCGGCGACGAGGAGGACTCCAGCCTCGGCGACTTCATCGAGGACAAGAAGGCCGTGGCGCCTGCGGAGGAGGTCATCAACACCAAGCTCTCCGAGCAGCTGGCCCAGGTGCTCTCCGATCTGACGCCCCGCGAGGAGCAGGTGCTGCGCAAGCGCTTCGGCATTGCCGAGAAGAGCGACCACACCCTCGAGGAAGTCGGCAAGCTCTTCAACGTCACGCGCGAGCGCATACGCCAGATCGAAGCCAAGGCCCTGCGCAAGCTCCGCCATCCCGTCAGGAGCCAGCCCCTGCGTTCCTACTACGAGAACTAGGATTCCGCCGGCGCCGGCCGGAGGAGTGCGCACATGAACGGCACCTTTTGCTTCTGCTCTGGCATCCTGCTTGCCGGCCTTCTGCTCGGCACCGTCCAGAGCGTCCCCGCCCAGCCGGCCGGCCAGCACGCCGAGGCCGCGAAGGCTTCCGGCGATGCATCCTTCCTTCCGCCCGTCCTGCCAGGCCATGCCAAAGGCACGGTCGCGCGCGCCATGGACGGCGACACGCTCCGGCTTGCCGACGGGAGAATGGTTCGCCTTGCC
>JAEEGH010020074.1_pt1 | contig 13941 bp, 11 predicted proteins | sample 9134181 | NCBI WGS metagenome assembly JAEEGH01 (sample SAMN16246544, study PRJNA631951) | gut metagenome | biome: gut microbiome; feature: rumen; material: DP-attached | host: Bos | place: Iran: Karaj | collected 2018-10
GGGAGTGGGGCGCTTGCTGTTATTACCGCTACTATGATCAACGGAGAATTGGACGGATGGATAACAAAGCATAGAATTAGCTATCGGATGGCAAGTTGATAGGAACTTTTCAACCGTACAGGTCGAAAAGTTTTTTGAATCCGAAGTCGGTGTATGGATTGATGTATTTCCCTTTTCTTTCGTCTGCCATATCGCATAACATTTAATTATCGGCGCAAAGTTACACATTATTTCTCAAATTATCACCAAATCGTACTAAATTTCTACATAATTTATATACTTAAGTTTCCCACCTTTAGAATAATCAAGAATTTGAGAATTAGAGAATTTCTCCCTTAGCAGTTTGTAGAATTTTTGGGAATTTGAGAAGAAATGGCAAGCCATTTCCGTTTCAGTCCGCAGAGTTCCAGTCGCTTGCGACGGGTAATTCCAAACAATTCTTTTTCTGCAATAATAATTCTCAAATTACCTCCCTTACGGTCAGTGGGTCTTCGACAAATCTCTCAAATTCTTGATAAATAATATCTTAACGTTCATTATTGGGATGGGAAACTTCAATTATATATTACCACATCAACACTATCCTACAGTCGGTCAGGAACCCTCCACGAGACACTCAGCAGTCTAGCGGACTCTTCCCTTCACCGGCGTCATCCCCGTGGAGCTGGCTGTTGAGAAGAAGGGAGGAGTCCGCGAGACTACCGAGTGTCTCGTGGAGGGTACCAGGCTGAGCCTTGAAGTCCTACGGTGCCAAGGGGCAGGATGTGGTCGACAAATTGACTAGTGCTCAGTGGGTGCTTTTCTCCTGTTGATTGACAAAAGTGGCTATATCATCAATGACGTACGATGCTACGTGACCCTCTATTTGATATTCCATGGGATTCGACTTCCCTTCGCCTGTAATGAAAAGGTGGTTCAGGCTGGGATAGCTGCGACACACGACATTCTTTTTATCTTTTAGTACCTGCTGCCAAAGGTGGAAGTCTTGCATCGACACCTGATAGTCGCGTTCACCTTGTAAGATCAGCAGGGGTAGGGTAAGACGTTGAGCTGTAGCCGTCTGTCCTTGTGGCTGCAGATAGTGGGGTGACCGCTGGCGGATATTTTCAAGTTGCTGTTCTTTATAGGCAGGACTGGCACCTGATGGAAGCAGGAAGTCCAACTGTTCGCGTACTACAGTCTCCAAATCCCTGGCTGGGGCTGCCATCATCACGACACCCGCTAATTGTCCTTTGGCACGTTCGGCAATATGAGGTGCCAACATGGCTCCGAGGCTGTGGCCAAGAAGATACACACGTTTGCTATATCGGTGGGCAACGCTGATAGCTGATAACGCATCAAGAATAGTCTCGTCATCCATCGTTGCGACGGGCTGACGATAGACGAATGTACGCTTGTCGTAGCGTAGCGTGGCTATGCCTCTTGCTGCCAAACCTTCTGCTATCTCACGGAAAGGCTTGTTGCTGAAGACGGTTTCGTCGCGGTCGAGCGCACCAGAACCATGTACCATCACAACGATCGGAACATCATCACCTGGCTGCAAAACGGTTGCGGGCAGACGTATGTCACCTGTCACAATAGTATCGGCTATCTCATGAAATGCCCCTGCTGGTTGACTGGAATAGGAATTCTCCTTTTGTGCCGAATGTACCTCTTCAGCAGGGGCTACTCTTTTTTTACAGCAGCGGCTGGTACTAATTGGATACCGAGCATTTTGCCTTCTGCATCGAAGATGACGAGGACTCCTAGTTCTGTCTTTTCAAACTGCACCATCGACACATAGCATTTCTGTCCCATCACCTGTTGCACTTCCCATGCACTGTGTTTCTGATACTTGCCTGCTTGCGGTTCAACTTTTCCTAGAATGCCGCCGAACTGTTGTTTTTGAACCATTGGCTTTACCTGTGCCGACAGGTTCTCATAGAGGCTGTCTGCCTGGTTCTTTAGCAAGAAGCCGAACATTTTTTCTGCGCGTCCCATGTTGGGATCGGCAGTTTGTTGAGCGGATGCCGTAAGTGAGCATACCATTAAGACTGAAACAATTATCTTCTTCATCATCCAAGATTGGTTTTATTACATAATCATCTGAATTCTTGTTGATTCCATGCTAGAACTCGTATCCGAGGTTGACATAGATATAAGGCTCTTTGGTTCGGTTGCTGTATCCTAAAGTAGCACCTACAGGTCCGAACATGGTATTATAGAAGTAAGCAGCCTGGACGCCAAGCAGGGTACTATGGTCTAGCAGCTTCTTCGTCTTACTGGCCTGCTGTCCGCCAGCCACTCTGATCAACACATAGCTGTTTCGGGCGATGCGTTCTTGCGCCTGCAGTTGTGCAGCCACGAACTGGTGGTCTACATACTCCATGTTGCCGATGCCAGCGAAGGGCATCTGCTGCTCTAAGTAGTGGCCGAGCCAGTCACTGCCGATGGCGTTGCCTAAAACGGGTGGGACGATGTCACCGAAGAGCAGTCGGCCGTAGAGCATGGGCTGGATGGTGAAGCGCTCGCCCACGGTGAACGACTTGCGCCAGTTGGCACTTACTTCGCTCATGCCGTTCTTCTTGCCGATCTTACTTCCATCAGCTGCCCGTTCGTTGAGTTTTGCGAAGTTGTTGGTTACGTACGCAAATTCGGCTTTGAAACGTGCTCCGCGGATGGGAAAATACCAGTTGTCCTCACTGTTGTAGTTGATCCTGGCACGGTAACTGAAGAAATGCTCGTTTTTGAGCGTCACCTGCTTGGCATTGTCCGATCCGAGTTTGTTGCGGTAGTGCATGAAGTCCCACCTAAGACCCAACTGCAGGTTGAAGTGCTCCATGTTGAAATTGAAGGGCAGGAACTCGCATTGCGACTGATTGTAGCGGATATTATAGTCGAGGTCACCTTCTGTAAAGATGTCCAGGTCATTGCGACGGAAAGTGTAGCTGAGTGTGGGACGTGTGAAGCTGCGTGGATGGACTGTGATTTCACCGCTTGCCATCAGCCGCTTGCCTAGTCGCAGGGTGAACTCAGTATTGACGGGGATTTCGGTCTTCAGTGGGATGTCGAGTCCCAGCTGCACGGCGGCATATTCTTCTGTGTCGTAGCGGACACCAGCATGCAATTGCACCGACTTGCGGTCGCCTGCCGATAGAATCACCCGCACGCCTTCTTCGTTTCCGGATGCTCCTCCGATCTTTACAGGTACCAGGCGACATTCTGCGGTCTGATAGAACAGGTCTACACGCATGGATGTAGTGAGCTCCTGTTCCAGTTTGGCATCGATGCTGTCAACCTTGCTCAAATTGAACTTCTGGCGGAGGAACCTCTCGGCGGGCACAGTCATATTCTCAAAGGTGTAGTCAACGACGCGCTGCTTGTCGGTCATCACATTCGGACGTAACGGGTGAAGGATGGGACGATGGAATGACTCGTCAATCCCGATGCGTTTCTTCAGGGCGATGATCTCGTCCCAGTGGCTCATGGCCAGCTCTTCGCCTCGGCGAATGAGCGTATCGATGGCGGCTGGCGAGAAGCTGGCCGATCCATAGCCTTTTGTGTCTACCGGGAGGTGCAGATCGGTGATGGCGAGGTTCTCATCGTATTTGTTCTTACAGTTCACATCCACAATCTGACTGATAATGCTCATGGCACTACCCATATCTTCAGCCACCTTCGGAGGACCCTGGACGGTGACGCCTATGATGATATCAGCGCCCATCTCGCGGGCTATGTCAGCAGGATAGTTGTTCTTCAGTCCTCCGTCCACCAGCACCATGTCACCGATTCTCACTGGCGAGAAGGCTGCAGGGATGGCCATCGAGGCACGCATGGCCTGCGGCAGCCGTCCGCTGTGGAAATCCACCTCGCTGTTGTCAATGATATCGGTCGCCACGCAGGCAAAAGGTATACGCAGGTCACGGGTGAAGTCGAGTGAGTCGGTATAGCCCGTGCACAGCCGCTGGAACAATTCGGCAAGGTTCTTTCCCTTGATCAGTCCACCGGCGTTCATGTCGCGTTTGCCTATGGTCAGACCGGTCGTGATGAAATAAGTGTTCTGCTTCCTACGGTCGCTTAGGCTTTGGCGGTGCATGTCTTCTTTGTCGGTGATGACGTAACTCCAGTCCTGCAACCTCACCATGGAATCGAGCGCGTTGGCGTTATAGCCGATGGCATAAAGACCGCCGATGATGCTTCCCATTGACGTGCCAGTAATGATATCGACGGGAATACCCGCTTTCTCCAGTACCTTCAGCACACCGATATGTGCCATTCCTTTTGCACCTCCACCGCTGAGTACAACGGCCACCTTGGCCCTCGGTTTCTCCTGGGCTTGTTCGGTCGTAGTGTTCTGCACACCCGAAGCCGTGTTGTCGGGATGAGCGTTCACTGTTCCTGTCATCAGCACAGCAGCGGCGATTATGAGAATCTTTTTCATTTTCCTTTATGTCAGATAGCTCTTGCCTTCTCAAAACCGTGCAAATTTAAATAAAATTCTCGAGATTATAAGCCTGTCGAGATAAAAATGTGAACAAATTGCCTCAAAAAGTTAGAAATCAAGGCCTCCATACGCTCTTTCCTATCCATTTCCGTGCTGTAAGTAGTCAAATGGTGTGAGTGAGGTGACGATGGAGCGTACGGCAGTCTACTGGATACCAGCTTGTCGTATGCTTGAGCCTTTCTTGTTGCGGTCCAGCTTGGCATCGTCACTGTCCTTGTTCCCCTCGCAAAGGATGTAACCCACTGACGCCTTCAGCGTCTTATGACCAAGGAAGTAATAAGGGGGAACTTTAGTTAATAGTTTATAGGCGGAACCGATTTTAGTAATCAATTACTTCATACCTCCACCTTTATAAATAATAGCTCCAACCTATTCATACTTTTATATCAGAAAGGGTATAAAAACAAGGAATATTATCGCTGTTATATCAGATAGGGTATAATCTGTATGTTTTGCTCGGAGTCTTTGAGGCTCAGGCAGAAGATTTAGTCGTAAAAGAGCCTTCCTTCGGGGAGTGGACAATGGACAATGGATAATTGACATTACAAAAAATCCGAACCGCCGAAGCGATTCGGATTTTTATTGTAATCAAGCTCGGGTCTTCTCTTACTTAACCACGAACTTGAGCTTCGCTCGAGTTAGTTCACGTTCGGAAATATAAGCGAGCTTCCATTTCTCTTACTTAACCACGAACTTTTTGCCCTTTTCGATGACGCGGCCCTTGTAGGTGGCACTTACCTTCTGGGCAGCCACGTTGGAGACAACGGCCTTGACGGGGGCGTTCTCGGTGTCGAGAGCCTTGATGCCAGCGGCATCGGCCTCGGGCGTAATCTCGATGCTGGAGATGAAGACGTTACCCGTGCCAGAGGATGTCATAGGGACAGGTGAGTGACATCAACATGGACTTCAGTTTCGAAGATTCGATAAACAAGTCTATGCTTTTTGGTTATCTCACGGCTCCATCTGCCTTCGGGCTTACCTTTCAATGGCTCTGGATGCCCCAACCCCGTTTTGGGATGCTCATAAAGTTCACCAATAAACTTCATGGCCTTTTTGTAGATTTTGGGCTCGCTACGAAGCAATTTTCTCAAGTCTTCTTGCGCCTCCTCCTTGATGATAACCTAATACAGGCTCATAAACTACGTATATATTTGTCAAGCTCGTCAACACTTGCAAAGCTCTTGCCTTGTTGTTTCTCTGCTCGTTCAATCTTGGCGAAGAACTCCTCTTCTGTCATCAAAGTGGGGTCATTCTTCTCTTTCACCAATTTCTTGGCATACCGTGTAAGCCGCTTCATCAGCGGTTCACTTTCAGCAATGGCACCTATGCTTTGCCAAAGTTCAGTGTTCATTGCATTCAATTCTACAGCTGTCATATCTTCTAAATGTTTGATTTGGCTGCAAAGATAAACATATTTTCTTAATAAGCAAACAAAAAGAACAACTATTTAATCATCGAATACTACTATGGCATATTACGACCTGATTTCAGAGAACGACGAAAGCACCGTTGTTGCTGAGTTTGAGAACGGATTCTTCGCTGCAGATTCTCCTTTTTTGAGCGAGAAGAATTTGGAAGACCAGTTTGTGGCTCAGTTAGGCACTCAGGAATACGAATTCCTGCCTGTCGGCACAGAGGCAGAACTGATAGGCAATCTGCGTCACCAGTTGGCGATGCCAAGGAGACGGGTTCATGACACCTCCTCCATGGTATCAGAAATCGACCGTCTCGTCTATCAGCTCCAAGACCTGACAGAAGAAGTTCCGAGCTTCTTGCGCTCCGTTGGTGCTCAGGCGCTTCGCGGAGGTCTCGCCTGAGCACCTTATAAAAATATGCGAAAAAATTTGGTTTTTCGCTCACTTTTTCGTACCTTTGCAGGCACATACTGATAGGAAATGAAGAAATAGACCATTGACTATGCCTGTGAGCTGTATTATATCAACGGCCGTAAGTTCATCCTCGGTCTGGAGGCCGGTTCGAAGCCCGAGCTACATGCCACTGATAATCTTGCATACTAATTAAAACAAAAATTATAATAAGATGAAGATTAATAAGTATTTCAACGCAGTGCTTTCAGCCGTTTTCGTAATGGGACTGGGCATGGGCGTCGCATCGTGCAGCGATGACGACAAGAGTGATGATAATAGTGGCAGCGGTGAGAAGACCGAGGCCGAGTTGGAACAGGAGGCGCTGGGCTGGTCGCTCATCACCCAGCTGACCGACGAGCGCAAAGCCCCCGAGGGCTGGGAGAATATGACCTTCAAGCCGACGATAGGCTCTCCCGTGGAGGGCGATCCCTACACCCGTGTGGTGGCTACGAACACCATGGAGTCGGCCGCAGCTCGTTTCGCCGAACTGGCCGATAATCCCCCGGGATTCAGCGAGGCCACTTCCGGCTATAGCTATACCATCGAGGGCATGGGCAAGCTGAGCTATCAGCGTGGCTCAGAGAGTGGGCAGTACCTGGCACAGGTGACGGTGGAACTGAAGCAGGTGCCCTACCTGAAGAAGATCCTCTACCAGACCCCTGAGCAGCGCGGTAACAACAGCACCTTCTCCGGCACGGCCTACTACCGCTTCGGTGACGTGGTGGCGGACAATCAGGGCTACTACTGGATCTGCGTGCGCCCGGCCTTCGGCAAGGAGGGCAAGCAGGACAGCCACTGGCTGTGCCTGAGCCGCACGCTGCCCGACGAGAATCTGGAACCCTACAAAACCAGCACCGGCAACCAGAACTACCTTCCCACCGGCCTTGGCTCAAGCACGAAGCACATGCAGAACGGCGCGGAGATGTTCTACGCCATGCTGCATCCCGACGACTGGCACAACAACCTGAGCGGCTCTCCGAAGCCCGCCATGTTCGATGACTTCAGCACCAAGAACTACCAGTATCACAACATCTACTTCTGGCAGCGTGTGTGCAAGGCCTGGCAGGATCAGGACCTCTTCAACAGGGTGCTGGGTGTCTCAAAGGAGCAGCTTGACGGCGGCATCACCAATGGGCTGCACTTCCTCTACAACGGCTACTCCTGGTGGTGGAAGACCTCCTGGTGGTGTACCCTTTATGAGGCCACCTACAAGAACGGCACCGGCAAGAAGTCGAACATGCACGACGCTGCAACATCCAAGCCTAAGAAGGACATGCACGACATCATCGTCGATGCCAAGGCAGGCGACAAGGTTGGAACGGTCAACGGCAAGTTCTTCGACAACGACAACGCCGTGCGCTGGTACGTGCGCTACAAGACTGGCGCACAGCTCAGCACCAGTGGCAACTACAGCGAGAAGACCAAGATGAGCGGTTGTACGGATATCTATGTCTATAATACGTTGCACAACGTCGATCTGAATGACGAGCCAGAGGTTACAGAAAAAGAAAAGGTCTATACCACGCGTGGCTTCTATGTGATGGGCGACGTGGTGAAAGATAATGATGGCAACCGCTGGATTTGCATTCAGGAATGTCCGAACAATACAACTTACCCGGATGCCAAGCATGCCTACTTTGTCAGTTTCGACCAAAAGGCCCTTGGCAAGAATCTTTCTGCTCAGTATACGAACCTGCCGTCAAGGGATCTTTCCATGCAGCTGCTCTTCTGTATGGATGTACTCTATCACAACAGGATCAGTTCCGATAATATGAATGCTACTCGCAGAGCTTGCGAAAACATGAAGACTTACGCTGAAGTGGACCTGTCTGAAATTATTGCTTTTCGCGATACTGTGCATACATACAAAAATGGCTCAGGCGGAAAAATCCCCGTTTCTTTTATCAGTACACTCTATTATGATACCGACGGCACACTCTGCGTGCTCCGTATGATTGGTGACTACACCGCTTCACAGCCAGGAAACGGCGGTCGCGACTGGAGTTGGCGCTTCTACAGCAGTTATACACACAATCTGAGTACTGAGCCGAAGCGCATGGAGCTCAGAGACCTGGCTGATATCACAGATGTCATGAACTACAGCACAGACCGCTGGGTGATGCTGCCCTGGAAGGATCCCCTGACCAAAGAGGAGACTCCCTCGCCTGGCTATCTCCGGACGACACAGGACATCGATCTGTACCGTTTCGTCTATAAGGCCGGGCGCTCATGGAAGGATGGCACCTCTCCTATGAACATGTATCGCGAGCCCATTGTCGTGTTTGCCGTGAAGCGTCTGGTGGATACCGGTGTTGAGGTCAGAACCTTTGAAGACGGTACGCCCTTCAAAAGAGTTCATCTGGTTTCTGATGACGACCCTTATCTGTATGATGAAAACTATCCTACAAGCAATTTTATGGACGTATATACGATGTATCAGCATCAGATGTTCTTAAATGACAAGTCATACGTCTGGAGAATGGACAACGCAAAATAACTAAATATGATTAGAAACTATTTCAACGCAGTTCTTTCAGCCTTCTTCGTGATGGGTCTGGGCATGGGTGTTGCATCGTTGATGCTGACTGCCTGCAACAAGGACGATGACACACCCGACAATACGCAAGAAGCCAAGGAAGTACCTATGCAGGTGACGATTGTGTTTGAACCAGGACAGCTTGGGGCCATGAGTACCAACGACAATCTCCAATTGGATGTGCTGACGTTTGCCAATGAACATAAGGAATCGGTGGTAGGCTCCTTTATATGTCTGAGGACGTTTGAGAGAACCAGGGAGGCCATTAAGGAATGGGCTGAGGCAGACAAAGACGCGCCAGGTAGCGAGCACCGTCTGCTCATCCTTTCCTCGCCTGAACTGTTGCGCTGTATGAAAGGCGTGACACTGCGGGAAACCGATCATGTGTTGATGCTGAGGACCTGGCTGGACGATGCCAAGACCGTGGGACCGGCAGGACGGACGCATGTGCTGAACCTGTCGTATGCTCAGGCGGTGAGACAGGCTGTGGAGCGTTACAAGGCCAAGTACCTGAAAGATTATGCAGATACGCTGGACTACTTCACACAGAAGGAGTACGGCCCGTATAGGATCTATCGGACCTTCTGTTCCGTTCATGTGGCTGACAGTATCAACGAGACATTGCACGAGTTGTTCCCGGAGAAGAAAATTGGCTATAATACGAATGAGAACACAGGATTCTATGACATTGAAAACTGGGGTCTGGACGTGATTGACGAGCAAGCGGATCAGTGTAACTGGAGCGAGATGGTCTTAATCATGTCTTGGGCCACCGCATGGGATCCGCTTTTTGACGGGGTATTCAGCCAGCCCATCCAGTTTGTGGACTACGGTGTGTTCAATCGCAGCTATGAGTGGTACTGGATCACTCATGGCTATGACGATGAGCAGCCGCAGTGCGTGATTATCGGTGAACCGGGTAACATTGAGAAGCAACTGGACTACATCGTACCCAATTACAACCTGAAGTCGTGGCTCAGCCGGTGGCTGGCCAACCCAGATAACATGCCTGAGGAAGAATGGGGCGAGGTCAGCCTCACTATTTGGGAGAATTTGATAGGAAGATAATAGTGGAAAAGCGAATAGGTATGGATAAAAGAAACATTACAAGGCAGCTGATAAGCTTATCGTTTATCATTTGTCAGATATTATTAAGCGCATTGCTTACTGCTTGCAGCAGCGATAATAATTCCTCCACCTCTGCACCCGTTGAAACAGCCATTGTGGAAACGCTGAACGTGGATGTCATCATGCCGGTCGAAGTCCGTTCCATGTGGCAACCAGCCATCGATTTGGCTGTGGCTAACATCGAAGCTGCCCAGAAGAACCTTCCAAGAAAGGTGAGGCTGAACCTGCGCTATCACGACGAGGGTGCTCCCGACTTAGAGCAGACAGTCTATTCGCTGTGCTATCCCCAAGAGGGTGACGACACCTGCCATCTGATACTCGGTCCTTACAGGTCGTCCATGGCAGAGATGGTTCTGGCCAACGCCGCACAGCGGCGAGTGCCAGTGATGATGCCTGATGTGACAAGCGACGAGGTACAGCGTATCTTGGACAACAAACCGTATGCATGGTTCATGACCGAGAGCGATGTGACAGCCTGCGAAGCCTTCATGAACCTGGGATCCTCAATCAATATACGCAATGCGGCACTTATCTACAGTAACGACCGCTACGGCAGCTCGTTCAGAAACTGGTTCGGATACATGGCTACTGAGTTCGACATCTCCGTGAACCCAAATTTCCTGCATTCCTACATACCGGGACAGGACATGACTGCCAGCTTTCAGCAGATAGAAAAGGCTGCCGCCGACAAGGGAGAATCCTACATGGTGCTCATCGCCGTAAGCAGCGACAATGATTACAAGCAGCTTATCAAACAAGCCATTGCTGCCCGCGAGCGGATGGGCATCCTTGACCCATCGGCATCGCTTGTTACCTACTTCGTGAGCGACGTGGGTGACTCGCCTGTCGTGTGCAGTGCCGGGTTGCCGCTCTATGGCCTCAGCCCAGCTGCAGCCACCATGAGTGGATTCGACACTTACTACTATTCACTCAACAAGGAGAATGCCCCGAATGGTGCAGCTCAGGTATATGATGCCCTGATGATAGCTGCTCTCGGTGCTGCCAAACGTGCAGGTAACCCGTCGGGGCCTGACCAGCTGATACTCGACGGTGAGAAAGTGGAATACAGCGATAAGCCTTACGGCCCGAACCTCTCCGACTGGATGCGGGCACTGGTGGCAGACAAGAGCGGTACGGTCACCACGTGGACCGTCGACGGACTGAACAAGGCCTTCAGACTGCTGAGCCAAGGCCAGAATCCGAACCTGACGGGTGCGACGGGCAAGTTGCTGTTCGATGCGAAGATGCATAACACCATCCTGCAGACCACCTACTGGTTCTGGATGACCTATGGAAAGGGTGAACGCTTGCCGCTCATCAATTTTTCTACCCATGGCGATGACGGACAGGTGGCCACACTGCCCATTTGGGAATGGCAGAAGCGGAACCGACAGGACTTTGAGGATGTTTATGTCGATCATGACCTGCCCGACGTCAAGGATTACTGGGCACTGCTCATCACTCCCTCCACCACCTGGTTCAACTACCGCCATCAAGCTGACATACTTGCCATTTATCAGACATTGCGTCGCCACGGCTATGATGACGACCACATCGTGCTGATCTGTGAGGACAACCTGGCAAATGCGCCTGAGAACAAGTATCCGGGAAAGGTCTATGTGGATAATCCACTCACGCCCGAAAGCCCTTACAGCGATGATGACGACATGCGCAAGAATGCCGTTGTCGACTACCACTTCACTGATTTGCAGATGGACGACATACGCAAGATTATTCTCGGCGACACCGATGGAGGCCGTCTGCCCCATGTGTTGCATACCACCGCAGAGAGCAACCTGTTCATCTTCTGGAGCGGACACGGTGCCAACGGTAGGGGCATGTGTTGGAGTGACGGTTCTGGCAGTGAGGTGTTCACCGGTGAACGGATGCGTGGCATCCTCAAAGAGCTGAACGACCGCGATGGCTATCGCCGTTGTATGCTTGCCATCGAGACCTGCTTCAGCGGGCTCATCGGAGAGGCCATCGTGGGACTGCCCGACATGGTGGCTATCACAGCCGCAAATACTGTGGAACCTTCGAAGGCAGACGTACATAATCCTGTGCTCGGCGTGTTCCTCAGCAATGCATTCACACGCACCTTCCGTATCACCATCAACAACAATCCCAACGTGACCCTGCGCGACCTCTTCTATCATTTGGCTCGCACCACAACAGGTAGTCACGTGACTCTTTACAACGATAACAACTACGGCTCGGTTTACACCCTCAATACTGGTGACTATTTCCCGGAACAATGAAACAGAAGGCGTGTCAAGATTACTCACAACGGATTTCACGGATTAAACGGATTATCTAAGTTGCTGATTATCAGCAGGAAGATGTCATAGGGACAGGTGAGTGACATTAACGATGGGAATCTGCTACTCCTGCAAGTGACAATATAGAGAAAGAGACTATCGCCATCACCATTCCCATTGGTGATCGTAATTTGCTTCGTGAATTAGTTCGCAGATTTGGCTGGGTAGGTGCGTTCTAAGCTGATTTCCTAATTCTTCTTAATAATTATCCCACATCGTAAATATGGTGTGGGATTTTTCGTATCTTTGTAGGCAGAAAATTAAATAGCGAGATGGCTGATAAATCCATCTCAGAATTGCGCAAATCCATTGACGCAATAGATAAAGTCATTAAGTCATTCATTAACGAAAACCTGTAGAAATATGTATATACCACCATTTATAATAACAGACGAGATTACGTCGTTGATAGCAGATATTGCTGAGAAGGTTGGTCATCTTAGCGCCACAGCAGAGCATCTGCCTGCTCCCCATTTGCGCAAGGAGAATCGTATCAAGACTATTCAGTCGTCACTTGCCATAGAAAACAATTCTCTCACAGTAGATCAGGTGACGGCAATTTTGGAAGGGAAACGCGTACTTGGTCCCCCTGATGAGATTCAGGAGGTGAAGAATGCCATTGAGGCCTATCGCTTGATGCCTGAACTGGATGCGTTTAAGGAGAAAGATCTATTGCACGCTCACGAGCTAATGATGAAAGATCTGGTGCGCAATTCAGGACATTATAGACAAGAGGGAGTAGGGGTGTTTGATGGCAATGGTAACTGTCTGCATATGGCTCCTCCTGCTGAGCGCGTGCCACAGTTGATGAGCGACCTCTTTGAATGGGTGAAAAAGACAGATGCTCATCCGCTGGTTAGTTCGTGTGTGTTCCACTACGAGTTTGAATTTATTCATCCGTTTATTGATGGTAATGGTCGAATGGGGCGCTATTGGCAGACAATGCTACTCTCTCGATGGAAGGGCCTCTTTGCATGGCTCCCTGTAGAAACTATAGTCAAAGAACACCAGCAGGAGTATTATAGTGTGATTCAAAAAAGTGATCAGGTAGGCGAAAGCACATCGTTTGTTGAGTTTATGCTACGCTGTCTATTTGAAGCAATGGATAATTATGATTCAGAAGAAGAATCGGAAGTGCAGGATAAAGTGCAGGATAAAATACAGGATAAATTTCCTGAGGTTTCAAAGCCTACGTGGGATGTGTTTGACATTATCCACCAGAATCCAAAAGCAACGGTCAACGCTCTCTGCGAACAGTTAGGATTAAAGGAGAGACAGATATATAAGCATATCTCCGTACTGAAATCCTTGGGGCTGATAGTTCGTGTAGGCAGTAACAAAACGGGTTATTGGAAAGTTAATATTTGAAGCATATTGCAATGTGGCAGCGATGACATCCGTATCTGGGATATGTAGACCTGTCCTAAGTGCCAGGGCGAAATGGAAGATACGGGAGAAAAGGAGTTTTGGACATGATGGATATCGAGCAGAACGCGATTTTACATAAGAAAACAAATGAGAAAAGCAAGCAGAGATATGGATTTCAGAGGAAAAATAGCCGTAATAACAGGTGGTGCACAGGGCATCGGACGGTGTATTGCGGAGGAG
>JAEEGH010020076.1_pt1 | contig 13941 bp, 11 predicted proteins | sample 9134181 | NCBI WGS metagenome assembly JAEEGH01 (sample SAMN16246544, study PRJNA631951) | gut metagenome | biome: gut microbiome; feature: rumen; material: DP-attached | host: Bos | place: Iran: Karaj | collected 2018-10
ATTTATTCTGATAGTCATAGGCCTATCACCTAAAAAGTTATCAAGACTCTCGTTGTGTCTGATTTTTATTATATTCGGAAAATAATAATCAGGATGATAAGAAACACCAAAAGTCACATTTCCACTATGTTCAGCTGTAACATTTCTATCATATAATTTCATTGTATAGTCGAATAAATCTTCAATACAGTAAATATCACGGGCATTTTTGTTTGTGTCCTTTTCGCCATCTTTTACAGTAACTGAAAACTCTGTTTTCTTAAAAAGACCAATGCGCTCTGTATATGTAAAGCTGTAATTTTTATAATCAAGTTCTTTCCATGAAGCAAGCTGCTCTTCAAAAGTAAGTTCGTCAAAATTAACTCCTACAACCAGATAGCAGGCACTTGTTAGTAAGACAGCAGAAATAAGCAATAAGATGAATAAAAGTCGTTTTTTCATAATCACACACTCCTTTTTATATCTTTTTATAACAAATTGTTAGTTTTGTAAAGCATACAAAACATAAAAAACTTTGTGTTTTCATATATATAGGTTATAATTAAACAATTAGCGAAACAGCTTATTATAAAACCGAAAAAGCTTATCAGGATATTCTGTGCCTTTACTATACAGATACGATTCCACTATCAGAAGGTGGTATTTTTTACAGCAGTGACAGATGGGAGCCGGATGCGGACTACGATAAATCAACACGAGACTGGTATTCTGAAGCAATCAAATCAAAAGGTGTAATTGCCGTAGACATTCTTCTCAATGATTTAAATGAAATTGTTTCAAAAACCAATCTATCGAAAAACGGTAAATCTTATCTGCTTGATGCTGATGGTTATTATCTTACAAATAAAGATGAAACAAAAGTTCTTGAAACGAACTTTTTTGAAGAATTCAAGGTTTTTGCTCCTTTCAAAAAGACTATTTCCAATAATAAGTTTTTTGAAATTGACGCTGGAGACAAAATGTATTTTGCAGCTCAATCTGTAAATGCAAAAAACGGCTGGCTCTTTGTTTCTTATGGACCACACCTGGATCTGTATAAATCAATAAACAGAAGTATTTCAATTATTTTTGTTCTTTCTGTAATTGCATTTGTGATTTCAGTCATAATTGTTGTAATCATTGCTTCTAAAATCGTAAAACCAATTGAAGATGTAGATAAAGCAATCAACGGAATTGCAGAGAACATCAACAGTCTTGAAAATATGATTGAAATGCAGGCAAGTGGTGTTACCCAGGCAAGTGCAGCTGTTGAAGAAATGATTGGAAATATTTCTTCGGTAAATATTTCTGTAGAAAAAATGGCTAATTCTTTTGCAACCCTCGGAAAAACTACAAACGAAGGTATTATGCGCCAGTCTTCTGTTGCACAGTATGTTCAGCAGGTTGCAGAACAGTCTAAGACTTTGCAGGACGCAAATACAGCTATTGCTAATGTTGCAAGTCAGACAAATCTTCTGGCTATGAATGCGGCAATTGAAGCAACTCATGCAGGTGAAGCTGGAAAAGGTTTCTCTGTAGTTGCAGACGAAATCAGAAAGCTGTTTCTCAGCAGATTGTTGAATCTTTAAAGGTTATGAACGACAATACTCTGGAAGTACGAACCGCATCAAGAGAAATGGACGAAACAAAGAATGCACTTTCTGACATTTCTTCTGAAGTAAGCAAATCAACTCGACAAATTGGCGAAGAAATAGACCAGTTTAAGGTTTAGAAGAGTCAAGGAAATCACTGACAGTTATTGTTTCGTAATAATAACCGGCAGTGTTTCCGAAACTATGATATCTGTGTTCAGTATTGATTTCTATTTTTAAGGGATAATGATATGTTTCATCAAAAGTCATAGAAAACTCGTATCGTTTATTATTATCTCGTAACGATTCCAATTCACTTTTACGCTCTTTTATATATTCAAAGACATCATCAATGGATTTTATTTTGTCATAATGTGTTGAGTATTCATCTAACGCTTCAGAAGAACCAATACCTTCAGAAACGGTAATCTTTAACCTTATATACCCAAAAGAAGTATCTTGATTTGAATAAATAAAACTGTAATCACTTAAATCTGGTTCTTTCCACAGTTTATATTCTTTTTCAAATGTTTCATCGTCAAAGTTTACGCCGCTTTCAAAGAATAACTCGCAAGACATAAAAAAAAGTGATAAGAATAATTGCAAAAAGACAAGTAAAGATTTTTTCATATTTCTCCGCTCTATAAAAAATTATAAAGTCAGATTGTTATCTGTCAACGGAAATCTGATTATTCTTTTAATTTTGTATACATTGTCTTGTAAACAATTGCACAAAGAGTCAGAAGCTTTATTTCATCATCAGAAACCTCATCAACAAGGATTTTGTATGAATCTAAAAAATCGTTTACAGAAACAACACGAGCCAATCGCTGATGATTGCTGTTTTCTATTACTAGTTCCGCAAGTTCGTTATTCAAAATAGGACTTAATGAATCACCATAACCAGCTTTATTTATATATACAGTATAACCGTTCGAATATCCTGAATCAAAATCATTAAGATTAATAATATCAAAGGCTCTGTACGGGCTGGTTACATAGTTTGTACCAATTGGCTCGGCCATTTTTATTTGATAAGGTGAAAACTTTATTGATTCAAAAAGTGCAATCTTAATTTTGTTGTTATATATGTTTTCTGATTTTTCATTCAGCAAAAACGCTTGATTTGTTCGAAATCGAAAACCAAACTTTTTGGATTTATCATAATATTTTATCATTCCGCGACATCTGTAATGCAAGGTTATACGTGAAAATAACACATTCATAAAGAATTCGTCTGTTTCCATGTCATCACCCTTTGCATTCCATTTTAAGGAATAGGAAACAAGAATATCATTTTCAGAAAGAGGAATATCATTAGTCTCCCCATCAGCACAATAAATTATTTTTCCATCAACAGAATAATATCCATTGGAATATGTTTTTGTTGAGGTACAGGAGGTGTGTAAAATAAAAAATAAAATTATTGTTATTATATTTATAATCTTTGATTTCATTTTCGCTTTTTTTTATTTTAATTATATCTCGAATAATGCATATTCGCTACTCTAATCTTGGTCACTTTTCATTTAAGTCCCTCTAGCAACCAGCATCAGTCTCATACTAGACTACACAGGCTCGGACCTCTTCCTCATACTGCATTTTTTTACTATAATATCTCATTATGAAAGCTACAAAAACTATAATTTCGACATTGCGCGAAGCTCCTAATGATGCTGTAATTGCAAGTCATCAGCTTATGATGCGCTCAGGTCTTATCAGAAAACTTGGAAACGGTCTTTATGCTTATATGCCGATTGGCTACCGTTCTTTAACAAAAGTTATGAATATTATCAGGGAAGAACTTGATGCAGCTGGTCTTCTCGAAATTAAACCCACTGTAATTCAGCCCGGTGAACTTTGGAAGGAATCTGGCCGCTGGGATAAAATGGCTGGCGAAATGCTCACTGCAAAAAATCGACAGGGACAGGAAATGGTTGTTTCTCCAACTGCTGAGGAAGCTTTTACTTCTCTTGTACGCGACGGTCTTTCTTCTTACAAACAGCTGCCTGTAACCTTGTATCAAATCAATACAAAATATCGTGATGAAATCCGCCCTCGTTATGGTGTAATGCGTGGCCGCGAGTTCATTATGATGGATGCTTATTCTTTTGATAAGGATGAAAACGATCTTAATCAGTCTTATGACAATGTTGCAGCCGCTTACAGACGTATCTTCAAACGCATGGGCTTGAGTACAATTTCTGTAAAGGCCGACACTGGTTCTATGGGTGGTTCTGGTTCAGAAGAGTTCATGGTTGAAAGTGAAGTTGGTGATGATACTCTTCTTCTCTGCCCTAACTGCGATTATGCCGCTAACGTAGAAAAAGCTTCCTGTGCAAAAGAAGCTCCTCTTGATAACGACGGAAAACCTCAGATAAAAACTGATTTGCCTATTGAAGAGGTTGCTACTCCAAATGTTTTCTCTATTGAAGATATGGAAAAGTTCTTTAATGCAAAACCAACAACTTTCTTAAAAGCCCTGATTTATAAAGTTTACAACTGCGCAATCGACCTTTCTAAAACAGAAGCTTACAAGGATGCAAAAACTATAACAGAAGGCGGTTCAACTTATATTCCAGAAACTTTCTTCTGCGTTCTTATTCGTGGTGATTTGGATGTAAACGAAGTAAAGCTTGCTGCTGAACTTAAAGCAAGTGGTGCTGAACTTGCAGAAGCTGACGATGTTCTTAGACTTAGCGGTGCTCCACATGGATTTGTTGGTCCTGTTGGAATCAAAATCCCTATTATTCTGGACAAATCTGCAGAAGATATGCATGATTGTATTACAGGTGCAGGTAAAGAAGGCTTCCATATCAAGCACGTTGAACCAGGCAGAGATTTCACTCCTTTCCTTGTTGCTGATGTACGCACTTGTAAAGCCGGAGATAAATGTCCTGATTGTGGCGGAACTTTCTATATGAAAAAAGGTAACGAGCTTGGACATATCTTTAAGCTTGGTACAAAATATACAAAATCAATGAACGTAACTTATCTTGGAGTTGAAGGAAAACCTGTTACACCTTTGATGGGCTGTTATGGTATCGGCGTTGATAGAACTTTGGCAAGTATCATTGAAGGAAATCATGATGACAAAGGAATTATCTGGCCGATGAGCGTTGCTCCTTATCAGGTTGCTGTTATTCCTGTTATGTACAAGGATAAAATGAAGGAAGTTGCCGATAAGATTTACGAAGATTTAAAGGCAGATGGAATTGAAGTTATTCTTGATGACCGCAGCGAACGTCCTGGCGTTAAGTTTACAGATTCAGAATTGATTGGATATCCAATCCGCATTGTTGTAGGCGATAAGAATCTTCCTAATGTTGAAATGAAAATCCGAAGCGAAGCTCAAGCAACTCTTATTTCTGCCGAAGAAGCCGCTGCAAAGGCCGCAGAAATTGTAAGAGCTGAACTTAAAAAGCTGAACGCATAAGCAGTACGAGTAAGATATGAAAAAAAATATTCTTTCTATTTTTACTGCTATTGTTCTCTCTGCCCTGCCTCTCTTTGCCATGCCGGGATTTGATTCTTATATCCCGGATGCTTCGGGGCAGTATGTTTATTATCGCGATTATTCTTTTACACGGGAAAGTTACATCGGCATCCTTACCTACGACGAAGCGACCTATCAAATCCGTTATTATTCACCGGAAGACTTAACTGCTTCGCTTCCTCAAAAGGAAGTTGCTATTCTTGTAACTGTAAATCCGGATGCTGATTTTTGGGATATGACTGGCGAACGTATTTTGACCACAATCCTTCCGGATGACGACAGTCTTGATATTTTGAACTATCTGCATGATATTCTCTATGATTTTTCTTCTTTCCGAAATAAATTGTTTGATTTATCACCAGAAGATGAAGAATATGTCTGGGGAAAAGGTTTTTGGGAAAACGGATATAAGACAAAACAGAATTATCCTTTATTTGGTGGTGACGTAACTATAAGCTATGACTGTCTGATTCCTCTTTTCAATATAAAAGAGATTATTGCTCCTGATGGTTCGGCTGCTTTTTCCTGCTGTACTCTTGGTCGTCTTCAATCCAGTGATGATAAATCTTTTGATAACTTCAAAGGCTTTAAGGAATATGATATCTCTGCTGATTCCCGAAAATCGAAAATCTATAAAAAAGCAAAAAGCCTAAAGCATACAAGCGGAAATCATACAATTACAATCGACAAAAACTGGCAGACTGATAGCGAATCTGATAATTTCTGTACTTTGAATGAAGATGCAGTAATTACAATGCTTTCTGTTCCTCAATTTGACCAAAATCAAACTAAAAATGATTTCTTTACAATCCGCTCTTATCTTACAAGTCTTTTATATTCTTATATAAATCTTGATAAATGTGAGTTGCGTTTTGATTCTAAAATGAATGCTTATAGAATTGCAAAGGAGTCTTTTCAGCCAAAAGATGGGGGGCAGTCAAATTATATCAACACTATTGAAATGCTTACCCGCGCAGATACAGGTGGATTTGATTACTTTTCTATGATTATGTTTAAAAAATCCTACGCTGAAAACACTGCATATTTTGATAAGATTGTCAAATCCTATAAATAATTAGAAAGCACTTCTTGAAAGCGGAGAGCCAATCCACTGACCTTCGCTTCCAAGATATTCTTTTTTCTTCCCTTCAATTAAAAACTGAACACTCTTAACGGTAGAAAAGTTTGTTGCTGTATAAACAATCTGCATGAGCTGACCGTTATAACCTTCTACACCATAAGAATTAAACTCAAAGTTTTCGCTGAAATCAAGATAGGCAATGCCATTCTGAACCTTTGCCCCAAGCAGCTTTGTTCCTTCTGGGATTAAAGACATACAGTTTTTTTCAGCAGTTTTAGTTGTGTCTGGACCTGCAAGAAGAAGATTCAATGCAGTTACCAGCGGCGAATCGTTTTTTGGAATAGTTCGTTTTACATTTTTGCGGATTACTGAACCATCGGCATCTATTTCTATAAAATACAATTGTAATTCTGTGTAGGCAACTTCGGTAGTTTGTTTTTTTGGAGTTTCCGCTTCTTTTTTTTCAGTTTTTGCTTCTGCTTTTGTCTCTTCTGTAGCTGTTGTTTTTTCTGCTTCTTTTTGAGCTGCATTATTCTGTTTTTTTTCGCTTTCTACAGATGAAGCCTTTGATTCAATTTTTTCTTTTGTTTCGGTTTTTGTTTGTTCAGACTTTTTTTCTGATAAAGTATCTTTTTTTGGCTGTTCTGGCTTTTTTTCGGTTTCAACCTTAATTGTTACAGTAGATTCTGTATTTATATCTGCACTTGTTTTTTCACTAGACTTATGCTTTTCTACAAACTCGGGTGTTGAACCAAATACACGTCCAAAAAAGTTTGTTTCCTTTAAATTTGTGATGATTATATCTTTTTTCACTATGAGTAAGATGAAAATTATAAGAACAATTAAAATGATTATTGCGATTGAAAGACCTTTATTCTTTTTTGCTTTTTTCTTAGTAGCCATACTCTAATTATCGGCTTAAAAATAGGAGTGTTTATAAAAAAATACGGTGGCCAGGTAAAGAGATTTTTTATCAATTTACCGGAACCACCGCTATTTCATCTGTCTATTTTTGATGAATGTATTTTTCTATTTTGCCAGATATTCGTTTATGGCTGCTGCTGCTTTTCGTCCTTCACCCATAGCAAGGATTACTGTTGCAGCACCAAGAACAATATCTCCACCTGCCCAAACTTTAGCATGGTGTGTTGCCTGATTTTCATCAACAAGTATATGACCACGTTTATCTGCATCCAGACCTGGAGTTGTAGAAACCAACAGAGGGTTTGAACCGTTACCAAGAGCAACAATCATAGCATCACATTCGACATCATGCTCACTGCCTGGGATTGGTACTGGAGAGCGACGGCCAGATTCATCAGGTTCACCAAGTTCATAAGAAAGACAGCGAACGCCTCTTACATGACCATCTTCTGTTCCAAGAACTTCTACAGGATTTTCAAGGAAGCGGAAGTTTACGCCTTCTTCCTCAGCGTGTCCAATTTCTTCAAGACGGGCAGGCATTTCTTTTCTGGTACGGCGATAAACAACATCAACACTTTCTGCGCCAAGACGGAAGGCCATACGGGCAGCATCCATTGCAACGTTACCGGCACCGCAAACTACAACATGCTTTGCTTCGTAAATTGGAGTTGCAGCATGTTCTTTGTCAAAGCCTTTCATAAGATTTGCACGGGTAAGATACTCGTTTGCAGAGAATACACCGATTAAGTTTTCACCAGGAATATTCAGGAACTTTGGAAGACCAGCGCCTGTTCCAACAAACGCAGCGTCAAAGCCTTTTTCTGAAAGCAACTGTTCCAGGGTGTTTGTTCGTCCAACAAGGAAGTTTAATTCAAACTTAACGCCCATTTTTTCAAGGTTAGAGATTTCTTCCTGAACAATCTTTTTTGGAAGACGGAACTCTGGGATTCCGTACATCATAACGCCACCAGCTTTATGGAAGGCTTCAAAAATTGTTACTTCATGACCAGCGCGGGCACAATCAGCGGCAACTGTAAGACCAGCTGGACCTGCACCGATAATTGCAACTTTTTTGCCTGTTTTTGGAGCAATTTCTGGTAAAGTAACCTTATTGTTTTCGCGTTCCCAATCTGCAACAAAGCGTTCAAGACGGCCGATTGAAACTGCTTTTTCTGGATTCTTCCAGATTTTTCCAACTGTACATTTTTCCTGGCACTGTTTTTCCTGAGGACAAACACGTCCACAAATTGCAGGAAGTAAGCTTGTTTTTTTGATTGTATCAACAGCAGCTTTGAAATCTTCCTGAGTAATCTGTTTGATAAATCCAGGAATATCAATATTTACAGGACAGCCTTCCATACAGAAAGGTTTTGCACACTGTAAACAGCGGTTTGCTTCTACAACTGCCTGCTGAGCAGAAAAACCTAATGCAACCTCGTTCATCTCACGGGCACGTTCTTTTGGGTCCAGAGTTGGCATTTCCATCTGAGGAATTGCATTTCGGTCGCGTGGGGACAATTTTCCGCCAGCTTTTTCTATTTCTTTAATTTTGTTATACTGTTCTTCTACATTGATTGCCATTTTCTGCTCCTACTTTGCCAATTCTTCTGCCTGGGCAAGCATTCTGCATTTATGATCATCAGCAACTTCTCGGTCTCTGAAAGACTTCATTCGCATCATCATATTATCCCAGTCAACGATGTGAGCATCAAACTCAGGGCCATCAACACATACAAACTTAGTTTGACCACCAACACTTACACGACATCCGCCACACATACCGGTTCCATCAATCATGATTGTATTTAATGAAACTGTAGTCTTAATTCCGTATTCTTTTGTGGTAAGTGCACAGAACTTCATCATTATTGGAGGTCCAATTGCAATAACTTCTGCAGGTGGAGTTTGACTTTCGCACATTTCTTTTACAGGAACAGTCGAAACTCCCTTGCGTCCGGCAGAACCGTCATCTGTCATAATTATAACTTCATCAGCAAGAGCCTTCATTTCATCAACATAGATAAGAAGGTCTTTATTGCGGGCACAAATTACCATAATAACTTTGTTTCCAATTGCCTTATGAGCCTGAACAATTGGATAACAAGGAGCAACTCCAAAACCACCGCCAACGACGAGGACTGGTGCATCATATTTTTCAATTTTCGAAGGATTTCCCAAAGGACCTAAAACTGTCGGAAGATACTGACCTTCTTTTTTGAGTGAAAGCTTAAATGTAGATGCGCCGACTGCCTGAAAAACAAGAGCAATCCATCCCTCCTGAGCATTTGCATCTGCTATTGTAAGCGGAATACGTTCTCCATATTCGGATTCCACTTGGATAATTACAAATTGTCCGGCCTTTCTATTGCGGGCAATTTCGGGAGCTTCTACTTTCATGTAGAAAACTCCAGCAGAAAGCTGCTTTTTTTCGATGATTTTAAACATTTTTATAACCTCAATATATTTTTAGTTTTAGAGTCCAACGTATGCTGTTACAAATGCACCAACACCCTGTCCCTTAAAACTATTTGCCAAAGAAGTTGATTCTAGAGCAACGCCTGCATCAATCTGTACAAGTCTTACACTCAAAGAAAGCATTGCTTTATGCTTATACACTTCGTCTGTTCTTTCTGTAGATACAGAGAATTGAACTATATTCAGCAAGCTTAATCTTATACCAAGAAGATAATCAAAATATGCATCAAGTTCATCAGTATTCTGAGCAAAAGGATGACGTAATCCAAATCCAAGGCTTCCATAATAATTCATAAAGTTGCCAAATGGATGGAATTCAGCACCTAAAGAGAATTTTAAAGGACGGTGAAGAATATAATCTACAGAATAAGTATCACCAAATCCATTATCACTTTCTTCTTCCTCTGCAGGTTGATTTTCTTGAGTATCTGTTGTATCAGATTCTTCATCTTCTGAATCTTTCTTAAGTAGACTATCAAGCGAAATTTGTTTGTTCATAGAATACTTAAACGGAGTTGCCTGAGATAATCTACTAGGAACAAGAGGAATTCTTGCAGAAGTATTAACTGTAAGAATGTCTGAAACTTCATAAGAAGCAGAACCTGAAATATCAAAACCGATTGTTGGTATAATTTTGTTCAAGATAACATTAAAATCTGTGTAAGTTTTATTCTTGAAATCCTCTGAAGAAAATTCACTGTAAATATTGAACAAGGCATTTACATCAATATCAAACTGTCCGTCTGCTGTATTGTTGAACTTAACGTATGAATCCTGTGAAACAGCATGTGCCACAGTTCCAAATACTGCAGGCTGAATTAAGGTTGATAATTTCCCAAATTTTGTACCAAGATGAACTTCGGCATAAGCAAAAGTATCAAGATAAGCATCCAAATCTACAGAAACTGATTCACCAATTTTATTTCCATAAGCGATGAATTCAAACACGTCTTTGGAAGTACCAATGTTGGAATAAACTTCAGCACCTGCACCAAATCCAAAGTTAAATTTACGCAAATTCAAATTCAGTCCAACATATGGATCAACGGCTGCTGCAAAATTAAAGCCTTTTTCGGGAAGATTGTCACATAAGTCCTGCAAATCAATTACTACGTCCTTAACAAGAAAGTCCGATACCGAAATTGCATTATTAGAAATATCAACAGGCACATCCGCTTTAATTTCAAACCAACGATGTCTAAAAAAGCCCTTGCCTGCTGCAAACATAAGATTAACCGATAAACCTAAAATAAGGAAAGAAGTGAGTAGCTTTTTCATTATTCTTCACCTCCGTTTTTTGCATTTTTTTCCCAAACAGCAACTTTTCCATTGGTTTTTACCGTGAGATTTATATTTGCTGTAAAATCCATTTTTCGTGGAATGCCAAGAGTTCCCTCTGGTATTTCAAATTGGACAGAAGGCTTTAACGGGAAGGTATTCAAAATATCTGATGGATTAGCTGCAAAAGAATCTCTATCAAATTTAAGAACTTTTGGCTCAAAAGTAGTACCTTCTCCATCCAAATCAACTTTTATTGTTATGGTATTATTACTTTCCTTTGGAGGAGTAAAATTAAATGGAAGCGAAGAAGTTTTATAATCAATACTTGCTGATTCAATCAAATCAAGATATTTCTGGAAATCTTCAGTATTAGTTGCTTCTTTTCGGCCAAGCAAATCGCCAGAATCTTCTGATTCTCCAGAACCTTCGGAACCGGAACCTTCAGATTCTTCGTCACTGCCTTTTACAAGTTCAAGAATATCCATTTGTATTGGCTCATTAACTATGAAATCAAGCGATAAAAGGATTAAACCAGAAAGTTTAATTGAAGTTGCTTTACCCTCTTCAATTTTACTTAGATTTTCTGCCAGGATCTCAATATCGCCAGTCTTTCCAGTTTCAAATTGCACATTATAGTCAACACACAGAGAGCCATCAGCTGTAGTATCGATAAACTCATTCAAATCTGCAGGCTCCACTCCAGCTAAATCAGTAGAAAGAGGCGATATAACCATATTTTTATTGTTTGCATCAAATACAAATTCAGGGACAGGTGCACTCGTTAGCGTACCGTTTTCTGTTTCAGAACCAAGAATATACTTATTAGTTGTGCCTGGTACCTGAACTTTATTGTCATCTCCAATATAAGCATTAATTTTTCCAACAAATTTTGGATCATTAAATACACCTGTAAGCTCAGGAATCTGACAGAAAAGATAAAGAGGAAGTGTTTTTAATTGTATTTTACTTGAAAGATCATCGCCAAGCTTTTCCTGCATGCCTTTCATAACTGAAGAAAGATTTAAACCAGTTGAAATAATTCCGCTTTGATTTGTAAGATCTGATTTAACATAAACTGCGTACCAGTCTGGCTTTGGAGTTATTACAAGATCAATAACATAAGTTTCACCAGGACGTACATCTCTTACAGTGATTGTCTTATTGCCATCACTATCTTCTTCATAATCAGGTAAAATTAACTCTGCTGCATAATCGATGGAACTGAACTCATTTTCAGCAGTATTTGTACCTAATTTTGTTTCATGTCCATTTTCACCTGTACCAGCAGAGAAAAATTCCAGAGTTTTTCGGGTTTCTGAATCCGTGGTTGCAAATGTCTTTACGTCATCTGTAATACCAAAGAAATCAGAATTAAACTGAAGTTTCAACACATTTGTAGCCGGAAGTGTATTAAGATAAGAAATTGAAAGACCACTTGGATTCCATTTTATTTTTCTGATTGAATTAATAATATCAGGATCCAAAGTATATGAATCTTCTACCCTTGTATTAAAACTAGATTCTTCTGAATTTTGTGAGCCAGAATCACCTGAACTTGCATTCTGCAATACAACAAGTGCAGAAGCTACTTCTTCGATTTTAGCTTCAACTTTTACAGAAGGATTTATTTTCTTTTCTGGATCATTAGAATCAATAAACTGCAAGCTGGCATTAGTCATTGTGATAGAAACTGCTGTATCTGCTGTAATAGTCGTATTTACGAAAGTTCTTTCTCTTTCAGTTACACCCGGTGCAGCAAAATCAAATTCCTTGCGTGATGACTCGGAACCATCTATAAGATTATTATACGCAAGAGTTACATTCAAACCGCCAGTCAAATCAATCTCATAAGTATTTATCTTAATTCCAGACCATTTTTCCGGGATGTTAAAATCAACTGCTAATTTACCTTTTTTGATTTCACATGATTTTAAGGCAGAATTATTACCGACAGAAAAAGAAGACTGTAAAGTTGACTGAATAGGGTCTCTTAAAGAAATACCATCTGCTTTAAATACCTGGCTATCCTGTGAAACAAGAGCATAGAAAGTTTTACCTTCCTCTCCAGAGAACTGAAGAGACATTCCTTCTACATAAACTGTAACATTATCAAGTGGAAGAAGAGCCAGTCCGTTTTCATCAAAATCATCTTCTGAAATTACAGTTCCGTTATAAAGAAGTTTTACAGTTCCAGAAAGTTTGCCGTCTGGAATAAAGGTTGGAAGAGTAAAGCCTGTATGTCCATATTCACCAAAATCAAAATTGTCAAGATTAGGAGTGTTAGAAACTACCATGAAACCAGTTTTATAAGTAACACTATTAAAACCGTTTCCTGTATTCTCAAAATTTACATTCAAAAGTGCATTTGCTGCTGTAAAGCCTCTAAAAGAAACCAATGCATTGATTTTTTCATTTACTTCGACATCAACATCTTTAACTTCATCAATATCAACATTTGGAATTACAATTTCCTTATTGATATTCATAGACTCTAAACTAGCACCAAAATCTGTATCGCCAAGATATTTGCTTAAATTAAGAGGGATTTCCTGAAGCTTCATATTAACCAGAAACTGCTGTGTTGATCTTTCATTTACTTTTCCACCAGGATTATAATCGTAAATCTGCATATCTGCACTTACAGATTCTCCTCCAGAACTGGAACCTGATGACTGGGTGGAAAAAGACTCCCTTATCTTATCGATAGAAAACAAATCGCCAAGAGGGAAACTTTTATTTGCAATCGCGAATTCATACTTTGCATTTGTTTTTACGGAAATAGATTCCGGAAACTCAATGTTACATCCGAAAATACATAAAAACAAAGCCAACAAGGTTGAACCAAAGATTATTTTCTTCTTCATGGAAAAACCTCCTCCTAGTTTTTTTTACTATTTAAATAGTACTACAGCATATAATTATAGCACTATTTAAATAATATTACAAATTACATGTCATCATTAACAATAAGTTATTTGTTAAAAAATGCTGCAAAAGGATTATAGCTCATGCCGTCATCACTGCCGGAATTATACCTTCGGTTTTCACCAGAACGACCATTATTACCGGCAGAGTTTGACTTGTTGCCATCCTTTTTAACAACTACAACCCTC
>JAEEGH010020084.1_pt1 | contig 13938 bp, 16 predicted proteins | sample 9134181 | NCBI WGS metagenome assembly JAEEGH01 (sample SAMN16246544, study PRJNA631951) | gut metagenome | biome: gut microbiome; feature: rumen; material: DP-attached | host: Bos | place: Iran: Karaj | collected 2018-10
CGAGGCCGAGGTAGTTGTTGGCGCAGAAGTTGAGGCACTTCTTGCCCTTCACCATGATTTCGGCGCCCTGGGGGCTCTCGATGATGCGTTCATTCTTGTAAAGGCCGGCGGCCTCGATGTCGGCCAGCTCTTTCTGCAGGTGCTGTTGGAATTTGGTGTACATAATTACAAATTTTGTTATTATTACTATTTTACTTTCTGACTTTTAGTGTTTTATCCGTATAAAACCCGAATTATCAATCTACAAAAATACAAAAAAAACTTTTCGCCACCAAATTTTTTTCCATCGGCGCAACAAAAGTACGCCCCCTCCTCCTTTTGCAGCAAACGCTACGAGGGGAGGGGCAGGCCACGGGGCTGAAGAGGAAGAATGGGGAGGTGAGGAATGGTGGGTGAGAAGAATCCTTTAGCGACGGGAGTAGTGGCCGTAGCCGAGGGCAATACCCAGGTCGAGGTAGATGGCAAATCCGGAGGGTTTTCCGATGATGCCGTTAAAGGTGGAGTGGTCGACGGTGAGTTTGACAAAGAAGTCGAAGTCGGAGCGTTCGACACCGCCGCTGACAGGGCTGAATACCATGGAGAGACGGTGCTGGAAGAGGAGTCCAGCGGAGAGGGTGCCGGCATGGACGGAGAAGGGGTCGTCCTCCTCGCTTTGGTCGATGACGTGGAGGCCGCCACCGACAAAGGGGGTGAGGGCCCATCGGTTGCGGTCGACGAGGCGGAAGCCGTAATGGAAGAGCAGACGGAGGTCGGAGGCCGGCACATCGAGGTAGAAGTTGCCGTCGGGGGTAGCCACAGAGTCGCGCAACGGAGCGGAGCCGACGCCGAAGTCGAAGGCAAGCATCTGCCTGTACCAAAGGAAGTTGAGCATGAAGTCGAAGTCGATGCCGTCGTGGAAACCGTCGGAGAGGGCGCCGCGGTAGTCGCGCATACCGAGACCGAAGCCCATCTCGAAGAGCCAGTCGTGACGGAGGGTGCCGCGGTGTTCGGCGGCAGGCATGGCGGCGAGAGCTGCTGTCACGGTGTCGTTCCAGCGGTTGACGACAGCAGTGTCGCGTCCGTAGTCGGAGACCGAGTCGAGGAGGAAGAGTTGCTGGTAGAGTGCCTGGCGTGCATCGTCGAGGAGGAAGTCGGGGTCGGCGGCGCCGCGGTCGAGGTCGTGCTGGAGGTGGCGGCGCATGAGTTCGACGAGGTTGAACTGCACGTCGTGGTAGGCGAGTCGGCCGGGGTTGCAGCTACCCGGGAGCATCCACGAGCGGTAGGGGTGCATGGTGGCAGCTGTCTGGAACCCTGGGATGACGATGGAGCCGACGGTGTCGTTGAGGCCTGTCATAGAGAGGGAGAAGCAGGCGAAACTGCCATCGGACGAGAGCGAGGGACGTCCGCGGAAGTGGTCGAAGGAGAGCGCCGAGGGGCTCCACGCCACCGAATCGTGGCGGACGCGCTGACCCGAGGCTCCGAGTCCCAAGAGGATTGCCATGAGGAAGAGGAGTGAGCGTTTCATAAAGATTGGGTGTTGGATTGCCAGATGCGGAGGAACTGCTTGGAGACATTGGGGAGATATTCGTCCGGTGAGATGTGCCACCTGACGGAGTCGGCCACATGGCGGCGCAGGGGCTCTCTGTCGTCGACGCCCTCGGAGGAGGGCAGGAGGCGCCAACAGAAGCCCTCGCAACGGAACCGGCCGGGGTAGAGATTCTTGAGGCGGTCGTAGGCATACTGGGAGAAGTAGACCGGCCGACGGAAATTGTTGTCGTCCATAACCTGCATCACCTTGCTGAATCCCGAGACGTTGACATTGTAGATGTCCATATCGGGGCGTTGATTTTCGGCAAATTTGAGGTACCAGAGCGGGAAGGTGTCGTTGTCGCCAAAGGTGAAGAGGATGGCTCCGTGGTCGCAACTCTGGAGGTGGGCCATAGCGATATCGTGGACGGAGTGGCAGTCGTGCCGGTCATGGTCGGCCCAGTTGCCGACGGCCAAGAGGAAGGGGGCCAGCAGCGCAACAATGAAGCCAGCGGTCTTCCAGCGTTCGATTATGGCGCTGGCGCCGAAGCCAATCCAGAGGGAGAAGGCGTAGAAGGAGAGAATATAGGCGTAGTCGCGTTCGCGGGGTTCGTAGCAGGGATGGTTGAGGTAGAGGTTGAGGATGACGCCGCCGAAGAGGAAGAGCATCAGCACGGCACGGAAGTCGCCCTTCTGACGCCGCCGGTGGCGACACAACCCCCAAAGAGCGAGCAGGAACGGCAGGATGAATATTGAGAATTGAAATTTTTTCGCTATACATGATTTCTTTTCAGGGTGCTCAAAGTCTTTTGAGGAAGGCAGGAAAGAGGGGAATTCCTGCGACTGCGGCTGATAGGCCAAGTTCTCGCGACCGATAAAGTTGTACATCAGGTAGCGGCAGTACATGTAGCCGAACTGGTAGGAGAACCAGTATTTGGTGTTACTCCATAGGGAACTGCCGTCGCCGCCCCAGTCGGCCCAATGGTCGGCGTCGCGCTCGCGCCACATGCGGGGATAGAAGGGTGCTTTTGCATACTGCTCGCGCGAGAAATACTTCTTGAAATCCTCACAGGAGGCGGGGTTACCCTCGTTGATGGGCGGGTTGGCGGCCGCACGGATAGGGATGACGGCATAGGGGGTGAGCCCCAGGAGGAAGAAAGGGATGGCAAGGAAGAAAGCCCTCAGGGGTCTTAGAGATCCGGAGGCCCTTAGGTGTCTTATGAAAATCCAAAGCAGGAAAGGAGTCACCAGAAGCGTCATGAGGTGGACGCAGACACCAAGTCCCAGGAGGAGACCTGTGAGGAGGATCAGGCGGTGGTTCCCGTCGCGTTCCCACAACAACATGAGCCACACGGAGAGGGAGCAGAAGAGCATGGCCATGCTGTAGACCTCGCTTTCGACAGCCGAGAACCAGGCGGTGTCGCAGAAGAGGTAGCACAAGGCACCCACCGCAGCGGCAAAATGAGAACTTCCTTGGGAAAGATTGCTTCGCTGCAGGAGCAACAAGATGGTCTTGTAGAGCAGCATGACAGTGAAGGAAGCGCAAAGCACGGAGAGGAAATTGCTCAAGGGAGCCACCCACAGGGGGTTGCCGAAGGAAAGGAGCATGAAGCAATGGGAGACAAGCTGATAGAACGGTGCTCCTGGGGGGTGACCCACCTGGAGGCCGTAGCCGGTGGCGATGAACTCGCCGCAGTCCCACCAGCTGACCGACCAGTCCATGGTTAAACCATAGACAACCAAGGCGCAGACAAAGACTGCCGCTGCCCCTTTGTTCTTACCAGTTGACAACAGCTTTGTTAAAGACATCCTCGCATAGTTCGGTAACGATTTCGCCCACCAAGGAGCTCTCGACGGAGGAGAAGTCGCGCGAGGCGGGATAGTCGCGGTAGCGTGAGAACTGTTGCTCGAAGTTGGCTTCCGGGTCGATGTTGTTGGTGAAGCGCACCTTGATGGTGACGGTGAGACGGTTCATGGAGACCTCGTCGTTGGAGGAGAGTGCAGCGGCGCGGGTGTCGTAGCCGGTAATCTCGCCCTCGACATGGAGGTCGCCGCCCTCGTTGCTCATCACGTCGAGGGGGGTCTGAGAGGAGAACATCTGCATCAGCTCGTCAGTGAGTTTTTGGCTGAGCTGAGGGTTGACTGTAGCGGCATAGTTGGGGAAGGTGGCCACAGAGATGGTTTTGGCTCCCGGCGGGATAGAGGCGCCCGTGAAGGAATAGCCTCCGGTGCATGCTGTCAGCATCCACAATGCCACCAGACTAATAATCGCGCGAGTCTTCATCGATGCGTTGTTCGTCTTCGAGTTGCCACAGCAGGAAGCCCGTCTCCTGCTGGATATAGTTCAACACGGCAATCTTGGTCGTCAGGTCGGGAATAGCAGCCACCTCGCTGACAAGTGCGTCAATTTTTTCTTTGAACTTCAGGTCCATAGTTTTTTTCGTTATATCGTTATAACGTGATTACGTTATTATCCGTTGATTCTATTATAATAATGCCACCAGAGCTCCGGGATTTCGTTGTCCATGGCGCGCTGATAGTCGGCATAGCTGCAGGGGATGAGCGTATGGCGCTGGTAGCGTTCGCGACGTTCGGAGTCGTTGCAGGGGACTTCCATCCACCAACGGTCGCTCTTAAGGCTCTTGTAGAAGACGATATCGAGTCCGTGCTCGCGCATTTCCACGGTGAAGCGCTTGTAAGACTGCTTGTCGCGGTGAGGGAAGTCGTTCTGGCGGTAGTAGAAGCCCTCGATGAAGTGCCAGACGGCATGTGCCAGCATATGGGCTGTCTGTCCGTCGCGGTCGCGTGAAGGGTTCATCTCAAAGATACCGAACGTGGAGGTTTTGTCGCTCATGCCTGCGAAACGTGCCAGTTGGCACACCTGTTCGCCATAGAAACCATGGGGCGAGGGGTTGGCATTGGCAGGGGCGTCGCTTTGGCGGACGGCGCTGATATCGACAGCCACCACATCGCTATAGCGTATCAGAGGTTCGGCGCCCACCATTGACTGCTGCACTTCACCCAGACGTTTAGTGCTGAATTTCAGCTCGTCCATAAGTTCTATCATCTCATGTCCCACGAAATAGGTTTGGTAGCCCACATTGACATAGTCGAAGAGGTAGTTGGGTTGTTGGAGGATGATGTGCTGCAGGTAGTTGGACGAGTCGACCTCGTCGCCTCCTTCGAGATTGAAACGCGAGTCGACAGAGCAGATGTTGATGACGCGTCCGAGGACCTCATAGGCCTTGTAGATGGGGAAGACGAGGTCGTCGCTGCCACCGAGGATGATGACGGTGGTGCCGTTTTCTATCAACTGGTGCAAAGCCTCGATGAGGGCAAAATAAGTGTCGCGCTTCTCGGCGCCCGGGGCGATGTTGCCCAGGTCGACGATGTGGGTGTCGGCATGGGGGGTAGCCAGGCGGTAGAGGCGGTGCCGTATCAGGTCGGGGGCGGCGGCACAGCCGGGGTTGTCGACCGAGCCGCGGTCTTCCTTCACCCCCAAGAGTGCCAGGCGTGCCTCCTTCCAGTCGGGGAAGTTGCCGGGAGTGTCATATGTGGCGATATTGTCGCCCAGCATGGGGTGGAACTCGCGGCTGGCAAAGTCCACGATGGTAGTGTCTACAGGTTCAAAATAAGTGCTCAGCTCCATGTTCTTTCATTAAACTTTACCTACCTATAACGACACATCTCTTCTTTTATTGTGTCGACGACCACCGTCGCCGAAAAATCTTTTTTCCCACCATGTCAAAAATATTTTGTACTTTTGCACTTTGAAAAAACAACGAATAAAATAATAATACTTATGAGAATCAACCGCATTTTAGCAGCAGTCTTCCTCGGAGCAGCCCTGCTCGTCGGCAGCGAGTCCGAGGCCTGCACCAATTTCCTCTTCACCAAAGGTGCCACCAAGGACGGCAGCACCATGATTACCTATGCCGCCGACAGTCACACGCTCTACGGCGAGCTCTACTATCGCCGTGCCGCCGACTATCCTGCAGGCACTCTCTTCCAGGTCATTGACTGGGACAGCGGCATGCCCCTCATCAAGATTCCCCAAGTGGGCCACACCTACAGCGTCGTGGGCAACATGAACGAGCACCAGCTGGCCATCGGCGAGACCACCTATGGTGGCCGTGAGGAGCTGGCCAACGAGATTGAGGGCGGCATCGATTACGGCTCTCTCATCTATCTCACCCTCCAGCGCGCCAAGAACGCCCGCGAGGCCATTGCCGTCCTCGCCGGTTTCCTGAAGGACTACCCCTACCACAGCGAGGGTGAAAGTTTCTCCATCTGCGACCCCAACGAGGTGTGGATTTTCGAGCTCATCGGCAAACGCCCCGCTCCCGTCAAGGGCGACCTCGCCAAGAAACTGAAATATAAATACACCGACGGTGCCGTGTGGGTGGCCCGCCGCATTCCCGACGGCTACGTGTGCGGACACGCCAACCAGGCGCGCATCACACAGTTCCCCCTCGAGGGCAAGTTCAAAAAAGCCAAAGGCAAAGGCCTCCACAAGGCCATCTCGAGCCTCCATATGGACTACGTCTATGAACCCGAGGTGGAATGCGTCTACAGTGCCGACGTCATCACCTTCGCCCGTGCCTGCGGCTGGTTCGACGGCAAGGACGAGGACTTCTCTTTCTGCGACACCTACGCTCCGTTGACCTTCAGCGGCCTCCGCGGCTGCGATGCCCGTGTCTACGCCATGTTCAACCGTGTGGCCTCGGGGATGCATAAATATGAACAATACGCTATGGGTGATGCCAAAGCCGAGCGCATGCCCCTCTGGGTCAAACCCGACCACAAAGTCGACGTCCTCGAGGTGATGAACCTCATGCGCGACCACTACGAGGGCACCGCTATGGATATGACCAAAGACCTCGGCGCAGGCCCGTTCAACTGCCCGTATCGTTGGCGCCCGATGACATGGGAATACAATGGCAAAGGTTACATCCATGAGCGCGCCACTGCCACACAACAGACCGGATTCTCCTTTGTGGCCCAATGCCGCAACTGGCTTCCCAATGCCTTCGGTGGTATTTTCTGGTTTGGCGTTGACGATGCCGCCAGCTGCTGCTATGTGCCCATGTTCTGCGGTATCAACAAGATCCCCAAAGAATACGCCCAAGGCAACGGCTCCATGGTCGAATACTCCGATGACGCCGCTTTCTGGACCTTCACCAAGGTAAGCAATTATGTTTATACACGCTACAGCGACATGATCAAGCATGTGAATGAGAAACAGGCCTATTGGGAGGGCAAATTCGTGAAAGACATTGATAAAATGTCCTCGCAAATGAAAGACATGTTCGGAAATAGTCCTGAAAAAGCACGGGAAATCCTCAATGATTATTCCAATACGGCAGCCAAAAGCGTATGCAAAGAATGGAACAACCTTTTCATCTACTTATTGGTGAAATACCATGACGGTAATGTAAAGAAAGAGGAGAATGGCAAATTCAAAGTGTCTGACACCAAAATACCGCAATGCGCATTCCCCGACCAGCCGAAATATCGCGAGGAATGGTATAAGATGATTGTGAACGACTGTGGCAAGAATATTGAAGCCAAGTAAGTCGTCATCATTTTGAGGATTCCGCCACGCGGCGGAATCCTGCTGTACCACAACAAAAAAACGGAGGCATCAATCGATACCTCCGTTTTATTTTTACGATTTTAATCGTTAGCCAATCAATGCCTGATAACCGGCGGCATCCAAAAGGGTGTCTGCCTCAGCAGGATCGGTAACTTTGATCTTGATAATCCAGCCTTCTCCGTAAGGATCGGTGTTCACCAATGCAGGATTGTCTTCCAACGCGGTGTTGAATTCCACAACCTCACCGCCAACAGGCAACATGAGATCGGAAACGGTCTTAACGGCCTCAATGGAACCGAAAACTTCATTCTGTCCCAGCGTCTCACCTTCTGTGGTGATGTCAAGGAACACAATGTCACCCAGTTCATTAGCAGCAAACGCAGTGATGCCTACGTATGCGAATTCACCTTCCATTCTCAACCACTCATGGTCGTTGGAATACTTCAAATTTTCAGGAATATTCATACTTGTAAAATTTATAAATTAATAAAAATCGTTATTCGTTCATCGATTACTACACTGTCATAATCTCTTTCTCCTTAGCATCCATGATCTTATCCACTTTGGCGATGGCTTCGTCGGTAGCTTTTTGGATATCGGTTTCCAATTTCTTGATTTCATCTTCGGGAGAACCTCCGTCTTTCAGCTTTTTGGCCTCATCGTTGGCGTTGCGACGAATATTACGGATAGAGACTTTGGTTTGCTCGGCTTCTTGTTTGGCCTTTTTCACCAGTTCTTTTCGGCGCTCCTCTGTAGGCGTGGGAACCACCAAACGGATGAATTCACCGTTGTTTTGCGGAGTAAGGCCGATGTTAGCCGCCAATATCGCTTTCTCAATCACGGGCAGCATGTTGCGCTCCCAAGGTTGAATCACAATCTGGTGGGCGTCGGGTGTGTTGATGTTGGCTACCTGATCCACTGGCGTGGGGTTGCCATAATAATCCACCTTCAACCCGTCCAGCATTTGCGGGGAGGCCTTACCGGCGCGTATTTTCTGTAAATCCTTATCAAAGAATGCCACAGTGGAATTCATGCTATCTTTAGCGTTTTTCAAGCAGGTTTGTGTATCCATAAGAGTATTGAAAAATTAATTTTTTACGGCTGCAAAAATATATAAAATTTTTATTGTTTGATGATGGCAATATTCTGCTTGAGCTTATTGGTTTTGCTCAGCGTTGTTCTGTTGCTGCTTCGCCTCAGCAATCTTGGCCTTTATTCTCTCAATTTCCGCCAACTGTTTGGCGCGCTGTTTCTTTATTTTGTTCAACTCTTTCTCCATAAAGGTCTTGTTCCATTTATAGGCAATAAGATAATGCAGAATCACGATAAGGACCCACACAAGCGTAATGCACGAGAATGCCTTGAGAATGGCTCTGCTGATATAGGCATCCGTTACAATAGCGTTAAACAAGGTGAACCACAACACCCAAACAATCAAGTTCACCACCAAAAAAACGGAGAAATGGACTTTGAAGACAACACGGTTTTTGGACACATTAATCATGCGCGCTTCCTCTTCGGCGGAAACAGTTTCGGAAATATTTTTTACTTCTTCAGACATAGTTTTTAGTTTTTAGTTGTGAGCCGGCACCATGTGGCGGCTTACATGAATTATTGTAAAAGCGTGCCGATAGGTTCTCCATTCAGCACTTTTAAAAGATTTCCAGGTTTGTTGGCATCATAGACATAAATGGGCATGTTATTTTCTTTGCAGACGGTAAATGCGGTCATGTCCATGATTTTCAGATTTTTCTGGTATGCCTCATCGAAGGTGAGGTTTGAGTATTTGGTGGCGGTGGGGTCTTTTTCGGGGTCGGCGGTATAGACACCGTCCACGCGAGTGCCCTTAAGCAAGAGGTCGGCTTTGATTTCGACGGCACGGAGTGCGGCGCCGGAGTCGGTGGTAAAGAAAGGATTGCCTGTGCCGCCACCGAAGATGGCCACAGTGCCGCTTTCGAGTTCTTCAACAGCTTTGCGCCAGGAGATGCGCTCGCCCACACTTTCAATGGCGAAGGCGGTGAGCACTTTGGCTTTCACGCCCATCTCCTCCAAGGCGGCTTGCATGGCCATGGCGTTGATTATGGTGGCCAGCATACCCATCTGGTCGCCTTGGCGGCGATCGAAACCCTTGGACGCGCCCTGCACACCCCGGAAAATGTTGCCTCCGCCAATCACTACGCCCACCTGCACTCCCAAATCCACAACAGACTTGATCTCGGAGGCATAGTGATGCACATTCTGATATTGTATTCCATAGCCGTCATCCCCCATTAGGGACTCGCCACTGAGTTTGAGAAGTATTCGCTTGTATTTCATATCGTTTATTATTGAGCGCAAAAATACAAAAAAAAACTCTCCCCTATTGGAGAGAGTTTCCATATGAAAGAAAAATAATTATTACTCTTCTTCGGCTACAACATTGAGTTTGATAGTCACCTTGTTGAAGTCCTTGTGCAAGTTCACTTGAGCGGTGTACTGGCCAAGTTCCTTGATGTGGTCTTCGTGCATGACGATCTTTCTGCGGTCAATGTCGATATCGTGTTGCTCTTTCAGCGCGTTGGCAACGGCGATAGAGGTAACGGAACCGAAAATGGTGCCTTTCTCAGAAGCCTTGGTCGGGATGGTAACCTCGAGACCTTCAATCTTGCCAGCGAGAAATTCAGCTTCTTTTCTGATTTTTTCTGCCTTGAACTCGCGTTGTTTCAGCGTTTCAGCCAGCATTTTCTTCTTTGCGGGCGTTGCCAGTTCTGCCAATCCTTGAGGGATGAGGTAGTTGCGTGCATAACCGTCTTTAACCTTTACGAGGTCATCGGCATAGCCTAAATTCTGTACGTCTTGTTTCAATATAATTTCCATGTCAATTCCTCCTATTAGTTAGATTTTAAATTATCGGTTACAAACGGAAGCAGGGCCAAATGACGGGCTCTTTTCACGGCCTGGGCCACTTTCTTCTGATATTTCAAAGAAGTACCGGTGAGACGGCGGGGCAGAATCTTACCCTGTTCGTTCACGAATTTCTTCAAGAATTCACCATCTTTGTAGTCGATGTACTTGATACCGCTCTTTTTGAAACGGCAGTATTTTTTCTTCTTAATGTCAACTGCTACAGGAGCAATGTATTTAATGTCATTCTGTTGTGCCATAACTATTCTGCTTGTTCTGTTTGGTTAGACTCATTGTTAACTTCCTGAGGTTGTTCCACAACGGGGGTTTCCTCTTTCACTTCTTCCTTAGCGGCGGCTTTCTCTTTGCGGTTGGCGCGTCTCTTCTCAGCGTAAGCGATGGCGTATTTGTCCATGCTCACGGTCAGGAAGCGCATGATGCGCTCGTCGCGGCGGTATTGCAGCTCCAATGCCTCCACTACAGAACCTTCTGCTTTGAATTCAATTAAATGATAGAAGCCGGAAGACTTCTTTTGGATGGGATACTCCAACTTGCGGAGGCCCCAGTTCTCTTGATGCACGATCTCAGCGCCTTTGTCGGTGAGAATCTTCTCGAATTTTTGAACCGTTTCCTTCATCTGTTCTTCAGACAAAACGGGCGTCATAATGAAAACGGTTTCGTACTGATTTGCCATAATTTTTTAGTTGTTTTTGTTAAAAAATATGTTTATAAAATTGGGGTGCAAAAGTACACTTTTTTTCTTTTGCTCGGACTTGTCTAAAAAAATATTATTTTTGCGTTTTGAAAACAAATTTTTTAATTATGGAACAAATAGATTATATCCAAAACCTTATTTATGTCATTCGAGGTCGTCGCGTGATGCTTGATTATGACCTTGCGCGCATTTATCAAGTGGAAACTTCCCAACTTAAGCGACAAGTTCGCCGCAACATAGATCGTTTTGAGGGGGAAGATTTCATGTTCGAAATTTCAAATGAAGAACTCTTGAGATGCCAAATTGGCACCTCAAGTTGGGGAGGTAGCCGATATGGCGCTTTTGCTTTCACAGAAATAGGCGTTGCTATGCTTAGCGGAGTTCTTAATTCAAAAGTTGCAGTCGAGGCAAATAGAAGAATCATGCGAGCGTTTGTTAATTATCGCCATCTTGCGGAAATACCCCTTGCTGCAACTTATATGGATTTGAGGAAACAGATTGAAGACATTAGGAAAGAGATGTATGACTTACTTGCAAATCAAGACGAAATAAATGAAAATATTCAAGCGCAACTTGAGACTATTAGCACCGCTCTTACCGAGCTTCAATCCAAAGAATTCTCTGGGGACACTCCAACCTCATATCGTCCCATCGGTTATATTCGTTCACAGGAAGAGTAGGGATAACTTCACTCGAACTGAACCGCATTCACAGGGGTGATTTTCCTGCTCACCACCCAGGCGGGAATCAGCAACACGGCCATGCAAACCGCAAAAACACCGGCGTTCAGCAGCAAAACCTGCACCCAATCAAAATGAATTGGGACATAATTGACATAGTATGTGTCGGGGTTCAAACGGATAAAATGGAATTTCTGCTGCAAAAAACCCAGAAGCAGGGCTATTGCGTCGCCGATCAGCATGCCTTTCAACAAAATATCGCCAGCCACTAAAATGAATGTGCCCACCACCTGCTTGGTCTTCATGCCCAATGATTTGAGTATGCCGATGGTCTGCGTTTGCTCCAATACAATAATGAAGAAAATGGACATCATAGTTACCAGACAGACACAAGTGGTGATGATAAGCAATACAGCCACATTCATGTCGAACAACGCAATCCACTCGAAAATCTCCGGATAAATCTGCTTGATGGTTTCCGCCTTCATATCATAATCGATATGGTGATGGATGTAGTCGCCAATCTCATCGATCTTGTCGTAATCGCGGGTAAGCACTTCCACGCCGCTCACCAGACTGTCGTTCCAATCGTTGAGTTTGCGCACATGACGCAAGTCCACCAGCGCAAACATATTGTCGTATTCGGGCAATCCGGTCTCATAGATGCCTGAAATCTTGAAACTGCGCTGGCGCGGCGGGTCCTGCACAAAATAGGTGTGCACCTTGTCACCCACTTTCAACCGCAATTTGTCCGCCATCCGCTTGGAAACGATGATGCTGTTGGATGCCGTGGTGTCTGTAGTGGAAAACCCTTCTCCCTGAATGATGTTTTTCTGAAAAAAGTCCCATGAAAAAGTCTTGTCCACACCTTTCAGCACCACGCCTTCCACCTGGTCGTCGGTCTTGATGATGCCGACTTTCGTGGCAAAATTCTGAACCTCAACCACATCCGGATTGTTTTTCAGTTGCAGGATACAGTCGCTGTGCTGATTGATGGGCACCTGCTCAAACGAATAATTCTGATCGTAATGGGTGATGCGGATGTGCGAACCCATGGCGATGACCTTATTGCGAATCTCCTGTTTGTATCCCGATGTCACCCCAATGGCTATCATCATGATGACCAGTCCCAACGAAACGCCACCCACCGACAAATAAACAATCGGGCGGGAAAAACGGTCGCCTTTGTCTTTCAGAATCCTTCTGGCTAACAAGAAGTTAAGGGAAAATCGGGACATGCCTGCCGGAAATGCTACAAGTCAACGGTAATACCAATACGCGCAAACATGGGTAAAAATTTGGCGTAGTAGTCATTCTTGGTCTGCACCGGATAGATGATATACTGGGCCTCTAAACCAACCATCTCATTGATATGGGTTTGAAATCCGATACCCAGGGCCAAAGCATGGATGTTTTTACGGATTGGTTGGTCCAACAGCAAATTGCCCAACTCATCCTGCTCGTAGGTCGGATAGTTCAAAAACTCATACCCGACATGACCGATAATATAGTTGGCGATGATAAATTCGCCGAAGGCGGAGGCGCCGAACGCATGGGAAACCTTGTCGGCATAGTAGTTGAAGGTCATCTCATAGCGCGGGCCCACACCGAAACGCAACCATGGTTTGGCATACACACCGCCTTCCAAAGCAAGGGCCAACTGGGAACCGAAATTGGAATTGATGTTTCCACCAGCAAAAAAGGTCAGTTTTTGGTCGTTGGGGTTTTTGGCTTGGGCGGCTTGTTTTGCTCCGGAGCGCAAGGTCCGGGGAACGCGTATGGATTGTGCTCCGGCGGAAAAGGCGAGCACAAGAGCCAGTATTAGGGTTGCGGTTTTTTTCATAATGCGGATTATAAATATAATGTACAGACGCGATATATCGCGTCTGTACATTATTATCAATGATTATTATTAGAATTTATTGCCAGCTGCTTGACAAGCCGTAATGGCCACCAAACTTACGATGTCTTCCACAGAACATCCGCGGGAGAGGTCGTTGATCGGAGCTGCCATACCTTGCATCACAGGACCTACAGCATCGGCACCGGCCATGCGCTGCACAAGTTTGTAAGCGATATTGCCCACCTCAAGTGACGGGAATACCAGCACATTGGCTTTGCCGGCCACAGGACTGCCCGGAGCCTTCTTGGCGGCCACTTCGGGAATAATGGCGGCATCTGCTTGCAAATCACCATCGATCAACAAGTTGGGATCCATTTCCTTGGCGATGCGGGTGGCATTCACCACTTTGTCCACGAGTTCGTGTTTAGCGGAACCCTTAGTGGAGAAACTCAACATGGCCACTCTCGGCTCAATGCCAGCGATGGTGCGGGCGGTTTGGGCTGTAACCACAGCAATCTGAGCCAACTTGTTCTCGTCCGTATTCGGATCGGCAGCGCAATCAGCGAAAACCATGATGCCATCGTCACCCCATTTCTTGTCAGGGAAGCACATGATGAATGCGCCGGAAACGACGGAAATGCCAGGGAGGGTCTTCACAATGTGGAAGGCAGGACGCAAAACATCACCGGGGGGGTGCTGGGCGCCGGTAACTTCA
>JAEEGH010020089.1_pt1 | contig 13937 bp, 15 predicted proteins | sample 9134181 | NCBI WGS metagenome assembly JAEEGH01 (sample SAMN16246544, study PRJNA631951) | gut metagenome | biome: gut microbiome; feature: rumen; material: DP-attached | host: Bos | place: Iran: Karaj | collected 2018-10
GCTTCGCTGAAGACGCCCGCCTTCATCGAGCGCGTCTCACTGGCCAAGCCCTATCTGGCGAAGGCGAAGAAGGCTATCAAGAAGGCCTTCCAGAACCAGATCGACAAGAAGGGATTCAGCTTCGTCGAGATCCTTTCCACCTGCCCGACCAACTGGGGTTTGTCGCCTCTTGATGCGTTCGACTGGCAAGTGAAGAACATGATCCCCTATTATCCTCTCGGCGTGTTCAAGGATTTTGAATAGGAGGGATTCCGATGGCATTTTACAAAGAACTCATCGCCGCCGGATTCGGCGGCCAGGGCGTGATGATGCTTGGACAGCTCGTGGCTTACGCGGGCATGTACGAGGGACGCAACGTCTCGTGGATCCCTTCCTACGGTCCTGAGATGCGCGGCGGCACGGCCAACTGCAGCACGGTCGTCAGCGAGGAGCCGGTGGGCTCGCCCGTCATCAGCAAGTGCGACGTGTGCGTTGTCATGAACCATCCTTCGCTGGACAAGTTCAAGGACGCTCCTCGTCCCGGCGGTGTGCTGGTCTATGACAGCGACCTCGTTGATTATCCCGATCACCGCGAAGACATCACGGTCATTCCCGTCCCGGCTGATTCGCTGGCGCGCGAGTGCGGCTCGTCGAAAGTCGCCAACATCATCCTGCTCGGCGTGGTCGTTGCCGCGTCCGGCATCGTCTCGCGCGAGGCAGCTAAGCATGTCGTCGAGGATAAACTGGGCAAGAAGAAGCCGCAGTTCCTGCCGATGAACATCAAGGCTCTGGAAATCGGATTCTCCATCGCCGACAAGTTCAACAAGTAAATGGAGCACACGCTCAGTTCAAAGCGGATTTACGAGGGGCGCATCCTCAACCTGCGCGTCGATGAAGTCGAGGTATCGCGCAACGGCCGCCATGCCAGGCGTGAAGTCGTAGAGCACGGCGAGGCTGTGGCGATCCTCGCGCGCGACAGTGAAGGCTGCTTCCTGTTCGTGCGCCAGTACCGCTACCCGATCGCCTCTGAGCTTCTGGAGATCCCTGCCGGGATCATGGAAGCAGGGGAGACGCCTGTGCAGTCGGCTGCGCGAGAGCTTCGCGAGGAGACGGGCTACCGTGCCGAGCAGTGGACACATCTTTCGTCGATTTGGACGACGCCTGGCTTTTCCAACGAAAAGATCTATCTTTTCTTTGCAGAAAAGCTGGTATGGGATCCGCTTTCGCCCGATGAAGACGAGGATATCTCACTCACGCACCTGACTGAGGACGAGGCCCGTGCGCTGTTTCTCCGCTCCGAAGCGCAGGACGCAAAGACGCTGGCGGCGCTTGGATGGTATTTTGCGTCGAAAGCGTAATCTTTGAAGAAAAACGTGGTATGATAGAGCCGGCTTGCGAAAGCCGGCTCTATTTTGATGAAAGGAGTTCCCGTCATGCCCGCATCGTTTGAAACGTCGCGCGCGGCGTTTGAAGACTACATCCTGCTCGAACGCGGCCAGAGCAAGAACACGGCCGGCGCGTACCGGCGCGGTATGGAGCTGTGGCGCAGATACTGCGAGAGCGCGGCACTCGATCCGATGAGCGTGACGCAGGAAGCACTGTCAACGTTCATCGCTTCGCTGCGTGACGAGGGCAGGGCCAGCTCCTCGATCCAGCTTATCGCCGCCGGACTGCGCAGCTGGGTGCGTTATCGCGTTTTGAACGGAGATCTGCCGCCGGACACGTGGATCCCCGTACTGCCGGCAAAGACAAAAAAGCTGCCGAAGATCCTCACCGAGGGTGAGATCCAGCGCATCCTTGCCGCCTGCGAAGGCGACAGCTATTACGACTGCCGCGATCAGACGGCGCTGATGACTTTGGCCAACTGCGGCGTGCGCGCCAGCGAGCTGTGTGGGCTGAAAACGGGTTCGCTCAACCTCGACGACAAGAGCATGATCGTCTTCGGCAAGGGCAGCAAGGAGCGCGTCGTGCCGTTTGCTGAGGACCTGAAGTCGCAGTTTGAGAAGTATCTGCAAAAACGTCTGGAGTTCCTGAACGGCGACACGACGGAAAAAACGCTCTTTTTCTCGTCGCGCCGCGAACCCCTGAGCCGCGTCGATCTGTGGCGCATCGTGCAGAAGCGCGGCAAAATGGCGGGAGTCTCCGAGGAACGGCTTTTCCCGCACGTGCTGCGCCATTCGATCGCCACACACATGCTGCGCCGAGGCATGGACATGCGTACGCTGCAGGAGTTCCTGGGTCATTCATCGATCGCCACGACCGAGAAATACTTGCATTTCGACCTTGAACTGCGCGACGTGTACGACCGGAGCCATCCCCGGGCCTGAGATTTGAACGAAAGCGAGTGAACCTGATGGACATGAAAGAATACGCACATAATGTTGAACAAGCGCTGCACATGATCCGCGAACAGGTCGATTTTGTGCCGCGCGCGGCGCTGATCCTCGGTTCCGGGCTCGGCTCGCTGGCCGACGCTGTACAGGACCCGATCGTCATTCCCTATGAAAAGATCCCGCATTGGAGGTCATCGACCGCGCCGGGACATGCCGGACGTCTGGTCTGCGGAAAAATGAGCGGCCTACCTGTCGTCGTCATGCAGGGACGCCTGCACGGCTACGAAGGCTACACACCGCTGGAAACGACGTTCCCCATCCGCGTGCTCGGCCTCTGGGGCGTGAAGACGCTGATCGTCACCAACGCTTCCGGCGGCATCAACACAGATTATCGCAGCGGCGATATCGTGCTGATCGAGGATCACATCAACTTCACGGGCGCGAATCCGCTCACAGGCCCGAACGTCGAAGAGTGGGGGCCGCGTTTCCCCGATATGACCGAGGCATACAACCGTGCCCTGATGGCGCTCGCCGAGGAAGCTGCTGCGTCGCTGGAGATTCCGGTCCACAGAGGCGTCTATATCGGCATGTCCGGTCCGTCGTACGAGACGCCGGCGGAGATCCGCATGGCGCGTGCGATGGGAGCCGATGTAGTTGGCATGTCCACCGTGCATCCCGTCATCGTCGCCAATCACATGGGCATGAACGTGTGCGGCATCTCGTGCGTGTCCAATCCGGCCGCCGGGTTGAGCGCGGAAAAACTCAGCGGGCAGGCGGTGGTCGAGGAAATGATGCGAACGGCGAACAAACTTTCGGCGATCGTGCAGAAGATGTTCGCCCTGATGCAGGCGCGCGGCTAGATGGGCCTGTTGTTCAAACTGCTGCGCACGGTGGTCGTGCCGCTGCTGTTTTTCAGCTTTATCCGCTCGTTCATGCAGGATTTTCTACGAAAGGCTGCGCAGCAGCAAGGCGGCGCCAGACGCGACTGGCAGCGGACGCAGTGGAACGGACAAGGCGGCGCAGGCAGCGGCTTCCACGCCGCGCCGAAATCGGCGTACGAAGTCTTCGGCCTGCCGCGGAGCGCGAGCGACGACGAGATCCGCGCCCGCTACCGCGAACTGATCTCCAAATATCATCCCGATAAGTTCGCGGGCCTCAACGATCCCGAGTTCACAAGACTGGCCGCGGAAAAGTTCCAGCAGGTGCAGGGCGCGTACGAGGAGATCAAGAGAGCACGCGGGATGTAGGGCGTATTGTAGGGCGTATCCGTGGGATATCCGCAAAACTCCGCTTGCCGAAAGACGGCCGATAGGGTAGAATAGGTATCGTTGCGGAGGCGGATGTGGTCTGGTGGCCGCCCCGGGCTTCAAACCCGCGTGAGGGGCGATTTTGATCGTCCTTGGTGTGTTCGATTCGCACACGTCTCCGCCATTATGTCATTATGAAAAGAAAAGAGCGAAGTTCCTTCAGGAGCTTCGCTTTTTTTATGGAAAAAGATTGCGCCGCTCTTCACAGAATCGCGGCGGGGTTATACAATGTTGCCCGTTGTCTGAAAAAGCGCGAGAGGAGGAAGGCAAATGAGCGAAGAGGCAGACATTTTTCTGCCGGGCAAGCGCGGCTATGTCGTGCTCGACACCGAATCGCAGGGCTATGCGCGCTTTTGTCCGATCGAGATCGCTCTGGCCCGCTTTTCCCCCGAGGGCACGCTGCTTGACAGCTACAGCACGCTCGTGCGTCCGCGTGTGTCGCGCGTGTCACGCGTCGTCACCGAACTGACGGGCATCACCACTGAGATGATCAGAAATGCGCCTTCCCCCCGCGACGTGATGGGGACTGTGCGCGACTTTCTGGGCGAAAGCGTCATCGTCGGCCATGACGTGAACGCCAACGACATTTCCATCATCGACCACTTCTGCGAGGCGTATTACGGCTGCAAGCTGCCGTGCCTGCACGTCGATACGCTCTACTGGGCTCAGACGCTGTTTCCCGATCTGGAACACTACAACCTGAAAGCGCTGGCTGAGTTCTTCCACGCCGATTCCGATTCCTACCACCGCGCGCTTGACGACTGCCTGACCACCTCACGCGTGTATCAGAGTCTGCTGGCCGTTGCGCGTGATTTGCCGCCGCGCCAGCGCGAGAAGGTCCTGAGGGATTTTGCCTGCCGATGTGAGGCGAGGGAACAGAAACCGGAGGCTTCTCGTGTCAGAGCGCCGCGTGTCCGTCGTCCGCTTGACTACGCTCATCTGCCCGTCTACCGCGAGACGAAAAAAACGGCCGCTTTTGCGCGTCTGGCTGTGCTTAATATCGCACGGCTGACCCGCGACGATGCACGGCAGATCGAACTGTTCATTCGCGGCGACGCGCCGCAGACGGAACTGTTTATCCATGCACACGAAGAGTGCGGCTGGAGCCGGGACGAAAACGGCCTGTACCGCGCCAGGGCGATGAGCATCGCCTGCCTTGACAAGCTCGGACGGGTGCTGCGGGCAGACGGCTGCCGCCTCTACCGTTCAGACGACGACGAGGCCCGGGCGGCTTATCCGCTCAGCCCGATCGCGCGGGGACTGGCCGAACCGCCCGTGGAGATCGAACTGAACGGAGACGGTTACGACATCGTCTTTGTCGATGCTTCGCGCGGCATTCCCGCCGACTGGCTCGGTGCGCAGGTCGGCGTGCAGCGCGAGAACTTCTTCCGCTTCCATGTCAGCGGCCAGTTTTGTCCGAGCATCGCGGAAATGCGCAAAAAGCTGGCCCGTCTCGGCTGGCCTTCGGCTGTCCGTGATCCCGTCGAATGGGACGGCGACGCGCAGCTTTGATAGCAGGCCGAACTTTTTGTGCGTTTTTTGTCTGCAGCGCAGTTTTTGACCTTGACAGGAACGCACTCAGACGTTAAAATTACATATGTTCTTTGAGGACGGAGAGATGGCCGAGTGGCCGAAGGCGCACGCCTGCTAAGTGTGTATCCGGGTTCCGGATCGAGGGTTCGAATCCCTCTCTCTCCGCCATTTTTTATGGATTCACGAGACACTACGGGGCTTGTCGAAAGGCAAGCCCCGTTATCATTTTTGCATGCCTGCGGTGTTTATGGGCGTGGAATGACCGCGCCTGTTTTGGTCGGTAATCTTATGTATCATGTAGGAGGGGTTTTATGGATATTTCATATCTGCTTTGGCTCCAGGACTTCCGGAATGCGACCGGCAACGTGCTGACGCCGCTGATGGAAGAGGTTTCGATGTTCGCGATCACGTATCTGCTCCTGATCCCGGTCTTTGTCTACTGGTGCCTGGACAAGAAAAAAGGACTGTATGTGCTGTTTGCCACGGCGCTGAGCTTGGGGCTGAATGCTTTCGTGAAGCTGAACGCGTGCGTTTACCGTCCCTGGATTCGCGACCCGCGCGTCGTTCCCGCGGGCGACTCGATCAAAACGGCGACAGGGTACTCGTTTCCCAGCGGCCATACGACGACGGCCACGCCGATCTATGGCGGCCTTGCCGTGGTTGAGTGGAAGACGCATCGCTGGCTGTCTGTCCTCTGCATCGCGATGATCCTCCTGACGGGATTTTCCCGCAATTATCTGGGCGTCCACACGCCGCAGGACGTGCTCGTCGGCATGATGCTCAGCATCTGCGTCTTGTGGTCGGTTGCGAAGCTGATGAGGTATTTTGAAGCTCATCCCGAAAAGATCGACGTCTTTCTTCTTTACGGCATCGTCATCGGTGTTCTCATGCTCCTTTACATCACGTACAAGTCGTACCCGATGACGTACAAGGACGGCCGGCTGCTAGTCGATCCTAAAAAGATGATGGCCGACGGCTACGGCGACCTCGGCAAGATGATCGGCTTTTTCATCGGGCTGTACGTGGAGCGTCACTGGGTCAAATTCCGCGCGCCCGGAGCGACAAAAAAAGGAATTTTCATCTGCCTGCTCGGGATCCTTACCCTGAGTCTGGTGGTCGCATTCGTGAAGCCGATGATGTACACGGTGTTTCCCCGCCACTGGGGCAAGCTGGCCTATAACCTCGTTTATCATATGTACATCGTCTGCGGCTTTCCGCTCGTGCTGAAACAGTTTTTCGGCCAGGAGTAAAACACCGAACGAGACCGAATTGAAGAACATGATCAGACAGCGACATGTATGATTTCGCTGTCCGGTAAAGACAACGTCCCTGACCTTGGATTTGAGGTCAGGGACGTTGTTTTAGTATCTATACTACGACGAAAACGCTCTGTTTTTGTCTGGGCCCTGCATTCTTTGCCGGCACTCGATGAAGAAGTCCTGCAAAATCTTCCGACATTCCTGTTCACATACGCCTCGCGTGATCTTTATTCGGTGAAACAGCCTGCCGTCGGCGGCAACATTCATCAGCGTGCCGCAGGCACCTGCTTTGGCGTCAGTGCAGCCAAAGACAAGCCGCGAGATCCTTGCCTGGACGAGAGCGCCGGCGCACATCGGGCATGGCTCGAGCGTAACGTAGAGCGTGCAGCCGCTCAGGTTCCAGACGCCTGATGTGCGTGCCGCTTCGCGAAGAGCGACGACCTCGGCATGGGCAGTAGGATCGTGTTCGATGCGGCGGCGGTTGCGCCCCTCGCCGATCACTTTTCCGTAAGCGTCGGTCACGACCGCACCGACTGGAATGTCGCCTTCGCTCGCGGCTTTTCGGGCAAGTTCGAGCGCCAGAGACATGTAGTATTGATCGTTTTGAGCCATGGCGCGACGCCTCCTTCGGAACGAAGATATGATAAAAGGGAGTTCCGAAACGGGAACTCCCTTTTGTTTACAGAATGGCGCGCCACGCAGGATTCGAACCCACGACCTCCTGGTCCGTAGCCAGACGCTCTATCCAGCTGAGCTAGTGGCGCGCATACGTCGGAAAGGAATCATCTCTCCGAATGAAACAAATCGAATTATACCCTTCGAATCAGAGATTGGCAAGAGCGAGCCATGAAAAACAAATTATCAGACAATTCTGTCCTGTTTCAACTCGCATTTTATCCCTCATAGTTGCCACCTATCCCAACGCCCGCGCAACGATGGGGACACAGACGACGATCGAGATCATGCGCACCGTGTGCAGGATGCCAACGACAAGAGAATCAGCGCCGTAGTCCTCGGAAAGGAACAGAACCTGCGACAATCCGCCCGGGCAGGTTGCCAGCACCAGCGTCGTCGCGTCCCAGCGCGTGATGCGCTTTAAGATCCACGCCAGTACGAGGGCAAGAGTCTGAATCAGCGCCACCGACACGAGTAGCGGCGCAAACAGGTCCACAGCCAAACGCACCGTCTCCGGTGAGAGCGTCACGGCCACGGTGATGCTCAGACAGATCTGTGCGACGGTGCGCAGCCAGCGCGGGAGAGGATACTTTTTGCCCGTAGTAAGGTTCATCGCCGCAGCCGCGCACATCGCCCCGATCATGTACGGCGACGGAGAACCGATCGCGCTGAACAGGAACGCACCGCCACAAACGACGATCGCAAAAAAGATCATTTCGCACGGCGAGGCCGCAGCCCGACAGTCAGCCTGCGTGTTTTCAGCTGAAACAGGACCGCCGTGCGAAGCCATCCAGCGCGTCAGAAACGGCAGCGTCAGGCAGACAACGAAAATGCGTACCGACTGGAAGAAGGCAACGATTCCGACGTCAGCGCCGGAGGACATCGCAAAGATCGACATCTCGGAGATGCCGCCGGCCGCCGAAGCGGCCAGACAGGTCATCATCGAAAGACGGCCGCCGCCCGCTCCGTAGAGGAGAAAACCCGCCAGCACCGAAATTCCGACCATCCACGCCGAACTGAGCGTGACCGGCAGGAGCATCTTGCGCATCTCGCCGAGCGTGCCGCGGTCGATCTTCTGCCCGATGATCACACCGCTGAGAACTTTGGCCGTGAAAGCCACAGGGCCTTTAACAAAGGGGATCTGTACGCCCGCGAGATTGAGCGCGCCTAAGACGATCAAAGCGCCGATGATCGCCGGAGAAGGCACGCGCATTTTTTTCGCGGCCAGAAACCCCAGCCAGCCCAAACCGAACTGCGCCGCCGTTCCGGCGCACGAAACAAGCAGCTCCATGCCGTCAGCCGACGATCAGTTCAAGAGCCCAGCGTACCACAGGCGACATCACGGCGCCTGCCGCACCCGAATAGATCAGGACCAGCAGGACCAGCGAGCCCCAACGCTCCAGCCACTCCATCACAGCGATCGGACGGGGCGGCAGGAAATAATAGAGCAGCTTTGAACCGTCAAGCGGTGGTACTGGCAACAGATTGAACACGGCGAAATTGAGATTGACGACGACAAAGGCAAACAATACTCGACGCAGGCCGTAATTCGTCCAGAATAGCTCTGGCATCCAGTGGAAAAGCGCGCGTACCACCAGCCCGAAAACGATGGCCGTGAGAACGTTGCCGGCCACACCGGCAACGGATACAAGCAGGATGTCACGCCGTGGGTTGCGGAAATTGCGCGGATCGATCGGCACAGGTTTAGCCCAGCCGAAATGGAACAGGAGCATACACAGCGCGCCCCACGGATCAAAGTGCGCCAACGGGTTGAGCGTCAGCCTGCCTTCGAGCTCTGCCGTGCGGTCACCGCATTTCAGAGCCACATATCCGTGACAGAACTCGTGGAACGAGATCGCCCACAGCACCGCCGGCACGGCCGGAAGCAAGCCAAGCAGCTCGCGCCCGACATCTGAGAAGAACTGATTCATTCGTCACTCACCTTTCCGCGCCGCCAGCGCGGTCATCGCATCCCAGACTGGAGCAAGACGTGCGTACAACGTTTCTGTGTCGCCGTCGTTGCAGATCGCCCAATCGGACAGCGCAATACGCTCCTGCCGGCTTTTGAAGAACCTGCCGCGCCGCGCCAGCTCCGTTTCGTCAAGTCCGCGGAAACGGTTGCGCTCAGCACGTGCCGCTTCGCCGGCGTACAAAAACAGCGTTCTGTCGGCCCAGTCAGGACGGGGATTCTCAAAGAACATCGGGATCTCAGCCACCGTCACGCCTTGATCCGGCAATTCACGTTCCATGCGGGCATACACGAGCGGATGCGTGACCCCGCACAGCCAGCGGTAATCTTCATCGTTACTGAAAACTCGCGCCGACACTGCCCGTTTATCGATCGTCCCGTCGGGAGAGAAAACGGCTCCTCCCCAGCGTTCACGGGCAAGTGCTGGCAGTTCCGCGCCGCTCCACATCTCTCGCACGATCGCGTCCGCGTCGAGCAGCGCGGCTCCCTGACGGACAAACCACGCAGCCGCCGTCGATTTACCAGCGCCGGGTTCTCCCGTAAGGACGATAACCGTTGAAGCCATAGCGTTCGGGGGCCTCCTTCTGTTCGTAAATGTCCGTACACTCGTCGGGCAGCTCAGCCATGAAGCGCGAAAACCCTTCCATGTGGATCGTGCCGAACAGCCGACGCTGTCGTGCACCGCTCATGTAGAGCCTCTCCTCGGCGCGCGTCATGCCGACATAGCAGAGACGGCGCTCTTCTTCCAGCTCTTCAGGCGTGTCGGAACTGCGACTGTGAGGGAACATCCCCTCTTCCATGCCTACCATGAAAACGACCGGGAATTCAAGCCCTTTAGCAGCATGCAGTGAAGAAAGATTGACGGCATCGCGTGTCTCATTCTGCGTGTCCATGTCGGTATAGAGCGAGATCTGATCGAGCACGTCGGCCAGTGATTCGCCGTCGGGAGCGACGGAAAGCAGTTCGCGCACGTTTTCCAGCCGATCTTCCCAGCCGGCCGGATCATCCTTACGCAGCACTTCCTCGTAACCGAGACCGTTCATGATCCATGCCAGCACAAGCGAAAGATTGTGCTGGCGTTCGAGAATGGCGCTCATATGCTCGGCCAGGTTCGCCGCCCCTTCCCCTGCCTTGCCCTTCAATCCGCCTTTGCCCGCTTTCACAGCGCCCCAGGTGTCAGCCGCCGTTCCGCGAGCGTTGCTGCCGATCCATGCCGACAATTTCTCCACGCTCTTCGGTCCCAGCGAACGCGCCGGCAGGTTGCCGACGCGGTTGAGTGAGACGGCGTCCCACGGGTTGACCGCCAGCCGCATGTAAGCGATCACGTCCTTCACTTCCTTGCGGTCGTAAAAGCTCGTGCCGCGTACGATGCGGTAAGGGATGCCGTTTTCGATCAGCGACTGTTCAAGCACGCGGCTGATGGCGTTGACGCGGTAGAGTACGGCGATATCGCCGTAGCGATACTGCGCCGTGAGACTACGGATCTCGCGCGCCAGCCGCTCGGATTCTGCCTTTTCGTCGCGCAGGAACCAGAGCTTGATCTTCTTCTCGTTCTCAGAATCGGCATGAGCCGCTCGCAGATTCTTCTCACGACGGTTCTTGTTATGACGGATCAGCTGGTTCGACGCTTCAAGGATCGTCGCCGTCGAACGGTAGTTCTCCTCCAACAGCGTCACTTTTGCGTTGGGAAAGTCACGCTCAAAGTTCATGATCGTCTGATAATCCGCACCGCGCCAGCCGTAGATCGACTGGTCGGGATCGCCGACCACCATCAGATTCGGTGATTCACCGACGATCATGCGCATCAGTTCGTACTGCGAGCCGTTCACGTCCTGATACTCATCCACGAGCACCCACGAAAGGCGCTCTCGCTCGCGCACCAGCACTTCCGGTTCGCTTTTCAGAAGCTCCAGCGGAAAGGCGATCAGGTCGTCAAAGTCAAAAGCCCCCTGCTCCTTCAGCGTCGCGCAATAACGGTCGTACACGTCGCGCATGAAGTTTTCATACGTGGAAAAGCTCTGTTCCGCCGGATCACGCGAGGACTTGATCTCGGAGATGCGGTTCAGCGCCCAGGCAGGCGTGTATTTTTCGGTGTCGATGTTCAGCTCCTGCATCACGCTCTTGACGACGCTCTGCGAGTCGGAACGGTCAAAAACGACGAAACTGCGCCTGTATCCGTGCTCTTCAAGCACATCACGATTTCGGAACAGCAGATTCAGTCCGAACGAATGAAACGTGCAGATCTGCGCGCCGCCGCGATTTGCTCCGAGCAGCTTATCGACGCGCTCCCCCATCTCCCGCGCGGCCTTGTTGGTGAACGTAACGGCAAGGATTCGCCACGGTGCAACGTTTTCCTGATTGATCAGCCAGGCGATCTTGGTCGTCAGCACACGCGTTTTGCCGCTGCCGGCACCGGCCAGGACAAGCTGCGGCGCGCCGGAAAAACACACCGCTTCGCGCTGCGCCTCGTTCAGCCCCTTTAAAAGCTCTGCACCTTCGGTCATCGTTTTGTCCTCAGAACGTTCAGCCGAGGGCCCGCAGTCATTCGCCGGCGGCTCCCTTTTTCTTCGCGTCGCACCAGTCGTAAAGCAGTTTCAGCCAGAACTGCATTCCCTCGCCCGTGACGCTGGAAACGCGCAGACGACGGCCGTGCGGATTGAGCCGAGTCACGTCATCCCAGTAGAGCACCTCGTCAAAGTCGATGTAGGGCTTCAGATCGACCTTCGTCAGCACCACCGCGCCCGCTTCAGAAAAGAGGAGCGGGTATTTCAGCGGCTTGTCGCTGCCCTCGGGCAGACTGGAGATCGCCACTTTATAGTCCTCGCCCAGATCGAACTCCGCCGGACAGACGAGGTTGCCCACGTTCTCAATGAAAATCAGATCAAGCTCGTCCAGCGGCAGTTTTTCAAGAGTGCTGTCGATCCAGTTGGCTTCCAGATGACAGCCGCCGTTCGTGTTGATCTGTATGCTCGGCGTGCCTGTCGCCTGGATCCGCAGCGCGTCGCGGTCGGTCGCAACGTCGCCCTCGATGACGGCGCAGCGCAGATCGAGCCCTTTCAACGACCGTTCCAGCAGCGTCGTCTTGCCAGAACCGGGAGAACCGATCAGGTTCACCATCAAAATGCCGCGCCTCTTCAGCTCATCACGGATCTTCTGCGCGTAGCCAAGATCGGCGGCCATCACGGCCTGGCCGATGTCAATCTTCCTTCTCGCCATCGTCTTCCACCTCGACAGAATCAATATCCAGTTCCATGCCCTGCGTCATCTGCGCGTCGTCGCAGCCGCAATACGGGCAGACCATTCCCATATGTTCCTCGCCCCACTCGCGTCCGCATTTTGGACAACGGACGACGATCGGGACGTTTACGATTTCCAGTTCAGAACCGGCCAGCAAAGTCCCCTCGCAGGCAGCCTTATACGCGAAGCGCATCGTCTCGGGGATCACCTGACGCATCGCGCCGATCTTCAGCGTGACTTTTCTTACCTGTTGCCAGCCCTGTTCTGCGCCATACTGCTCCAAAGAGTCGATCACGGCGCTGACGAGGGAAAATTCGTGCATTCGCCCCACCTCCACAACCAGTTTATTTTACACCATCGCGCGTTTTTCGACGATGCATTTTGGCCGGGACGACACGATTTGCTATAATTACAGTATCTTACAACGACCTTCGAGGACAAAACGATGATCCTGCCTGACGAACAGTTTTATAAAACCTGCGCACACAAGTTGACCAGCTGGTTTGAACAGAACCGCCGCGACCTGCCCTGGCGTAAAACGCGCGATCCCTATTCCGTGCTCGTTTCCGAACTGATGCTCCAGCAGACACAGGTCGAACGCGTGAAAAGCTATTATCCACGCTGGATGGATCTTTTCCCCAATGTTCGGGCGCTGGCCGCCTCAAGTGAAGAGGAAGTGCTGTCCGCCTGGCAGGGATTGGGCTATTACAGTCGCGCACATAATCTGCACAAATGCGCGCAGACTTTGCTTGCCGACGGACATGAGACGCTTCCTGCCGACGCTGCCTATCTGCAAAAGCTGCCGGGGATCGGCCCTTACACGCTCGGTGCAGTCTGTTCGATCGCCTTTGAGCAGCCCGTACCCGCCGTGGACGGCAACGTTCGGCGCGTCTTTTCGCGCCTCCTTGATCTGGAAAGCGATCCGACGAAAAAGGATGGCGCGGCCCTGATCGAACGTACCGTTGAACACATCCTCAGACTTGGTGAACCGCATATTCTCACGCAGGCGTTTATGGAACTGGGAGCGACTGTCTGCACGCCTCTTTCGTCGTGTCAATGCGACGATTGCCCTGTTTCCATGCTCTGCGCCGCGTTGAAAAACGGAACCCAGTTCGAACGTCCCGTCGCAGATCGTCGCAAGATGATCTCGCGCAGACCGGGAGCTGCCCTGCTGATCGGCGATGCGCAAAACGGATGGCTCGTTCGCCGACGCCCCGAAAGCGGCTTGTGGGCAGGATTTTACGAGATCCCGTGGGGCATCGGAGGGGAAAACGACGACTATTCGGCGTGCCTCCAAACGCTGCGCGGAGAATTTGGGATTTCTGCTCCGTGCGAGGAAACAGGTCTTGAAGAGACGCTCCGTTTCACGCGCTGGCAGGTGCGCGTGCGCCTTTGGCGCACTTCAGCCGTTTTGCAGCTTCAGAAAGGCGCAGAAATCGTTTCCTCCCACTCTCTGCTCAAACTGGCAATGCCGGCCGGACTGAAACGACTTGTCACAAAGGCATTGACGCACTGACCGCATGAAATGGATCACACCTTCTGGTGAACAAAAAACCCCGTGGCTACCACGATAAGAAAATATAAAACACGCCACCGACTACCGGTATCAGGGAAGAAACGAGGTATCATACAAAAAGACCAGTAA
>JAEEGH010020093.1_pt1 | contig 13933 bp, 10 predicted proteins | sample 9134181 | NCBI WGS metagenome assembly JAEEGH01 (sample SAMN16246544, study PRJNA631951) | gut metagenome | biome: gut microbiome; feature: rumen; material: DP-attached | host: Bos | place: Iran: Karaj | collected 2018-10
AGATAACAAGCACAGGAGGCTTCATGGCATATTGCGACTGGGACACGACATCGGAAATCAACATCCGCTACCATGACACGGAATGGGGCGTCCCGCTCCATGACGACAAGCGGCAGTTCGAGTTTCTCATGATGGAGGTCATGCAATGCGGCCTCAATTGGAACATGATGATGCTCAAACGCGAAATTTTCCGTAAGTGCTTCGACGGCTTTGACTACGACAAAGTCGCCGCCTACGGTGAAGACGACATCACACGGATCATGGACACAGACGGCATGATCCGTTCGCGCCGCAAAATCGAAGCGGTCATCTCCAACGCACGTTGTTTTCAAACCATCCGCGCCGAATTCGGCACGTTCTGCAACTATTTGTGGGGATATTCCAATGGCAAAACCATTCTCTACGCACGGCACGCAGATGGATGGATTCCCGCCAGCAACGGACTTTCAGACCGTATCAGCAAAGATCTTAAGAAACGTGGCTTCAAATTCTTAGGACCTACGACCGTCTATTCCCATCTGCAAGCCTGCGGGATCATCAACGACCATGCCAAAGACTGTCCATGCTATGCGGCCATCAATGCCGCCAATCCCACGGTCCGAAAACGCGCTGACGCGGAAGTCGGTGTGGCCTATTTTGGCGACTGATTGATTTTTCCTTATGAGACCGATTCTGTCCGAAGAGCTTATCTACGAAATCCTCTCCGTCGTGGAAGAGATTCCAGAAGGTCATGTCGCTTCCTATGGACAAATTGCGCAACTCATTGGACGCGAACGAAATTCACGATTGGTCGGCAAAGTGCTTTCCATGTCGGACTACTATGGCGACTATCCATGCCATCGCGTGGTAAACCACGCGGGACGGACGGCTCCGGCCTTCACAGAGCAACGCCGCCTTCTGGAGTCGGAAGGCGTTCGTTTCAAGGAGAATGGATTGGTCGATATGCAAACGTTCCAATGGAAGCGATAAAAAAGGCGTTTCCCAAAAAGGAAAACGCCTCGCGAAAATTTTAGTTACAGTTATTAACGAACAGGTGACAAGACCACGCGGAAACCGACATTGTCCTTCCGGTCATCCGACATGTAACCAAAGCGGTACATCGTGCGGCATATGGCATGGCTACTCTGCCACGAACCACCACGCACCACGCGCCCCGCACCAGATCGGCAGATGGGATCCGCCACATCGCTTGAGAAATTAAAGCCTGAAATCACAAGATTCTTCGTATCGATATCGCAACTGTCGCGGCACCATTCTAAAACATTTCCGCTCATGTCGTAGATGCCAAGTTCATTGCCCAACTTCAACTTCTTGCCCTTAACCGGATGTGTTTTACCGCCAGCGTTTAGCCAAAACCAACCTACCTTTTCAAGTATATTGCCACCGCTGTATTCATAACCACGGCTCTTGACACCACCACGAGCCGCAAATTCCCATTCAGCTTCTGTCGGCAACGTGAAAAAGTATCCTTTCGGCAACTGCCCTTCCGCCAATAGGTTCAATTGTGCACAGAACGCCATCGCCTCGTTCCAACTGATATTCTCCACGGGATTGCCATCGCTTTCCCATCTGCACGCCAACTTCTTGTTGAGAGCCAACGACTTCCATTGCCCCTGAGAGACTTCATATTTGCCAATCCAGTAATCACGGGTGATTGTCACGGTACGCGTCTTCTCTTTCGAATTGCCACCGCCAATGTCAAAGGCACCACCTTCCACTTTCACAAGCTCAATTTTCTGCTTTCTAGGAAGCAAGATGTAACCGCTCCGCAGATCAACTGTCTTCTTATGCAGGACGACGGTCTCCTTCATACTCCCTTTCCAATTCACGGTCGTGCTGAAATCTGCAATATACTCTTCATTGTCCTTCCACCAGACCAAATAATGGGATACCGTCTCGCCTTTTTTCAGCACAGGGCTCTTCCATGGCGTCATCATATCCGTCCCGTCCATCGAAGCAGGAACTTCACGACCTTCAAACGTCGTCACAATCGTCAACGTCGGTGGCAACTTCGCATCCGCCTTTGACTCCCACTCCGCCGCGATAGCGGCATCCAACGCTTTCATTTCGGAAGCCAGTTTCAAGATATCCTTCCAGTCTTTTTCGGAACCAGCGGCCTCAGATTTCTTCGCCGCCGCCACAAGTTCCGCCAAACGTGCGCCGCGCGATTCCGCAAACGCCGTCTCGCACGATTTCACCGACGTTTCAAACAAACCAGAAGACTTCGCAAAATCGCCTGATTCATACGCCTTGCGGCCTTCTTCCAAATCCTTTTTTGCCTTCGTGAAGGCAGCGGCGGAAAATTTCATCGCATCGGCTTTTTCTGCTTTCTTTACCAATTCCTCTGCAGCCGCAAGTTTCGCCATCGCATCCTTTCTGGGCTGGATGGCCGCCTGCACCCAATCATATTCCTTTTTCGCCGCTTCGAAGCAAAGAGTCGCTACAGCAAAATCGTTGTCTTTGATGGCCGTATCGCCCGCGTTTATCTGATCGGCAAATGTATCCAAATGTTTACCGAACGTTTGGCTACGGTTCAACATCTGACTATCAAGCGTCTTCTTCATACGTATCAGCGAACTGCGCAACAGCAATGTCTCCTGCTTCTGCTTTGCCTGTTCGGGAGTCAGCTGAATCTCCGCCGACTTCGGTGCCTCTTCGGCGATTTCTTTTCTGGCCGCGGCTTTCTTCTCTGCTTCTTTTGCGGCGGTCGTCTCCAACACCTTAGACGTCTCGGCAGGCCGCTTCGCCTCTATGATTTTCTGCTTTGAATTTTTTTCGCTCATGATCAGAATCGCCACGATAATCGCAACGACGACAACGACGGCAACGCCCACGACTGTGAGCCGTTTGATCATACCGCCATTTCCACCTTTTTCTCCATCTTCGACATTTACTTTTTTCTTTTTCGACGGTGCAGCAGCGGCGATCTTCTGGCCACTGAACGCCTTCGCGAAATCACCGCAACTGTCAAAACGGTCGGAAGCGTTTACAGACAATGCCTTGAGCAAAGCTTCGTTCATCGCAACCGGAATACCCGGAATCTCTTTTGGAACACCTTCCAGAACGGCCGTCTTCAGCGCGTCACCCGTCTCATTGAACGGACGATGGGATGACAGCATTTCATACGCCAGAACAGCTAGTGAATACTGGTCGGTAGCAGCATTCACTCTGGTGCCGCGCCACTGTTCAGGCGAGAAATACTCATGGGCGATTTCCTCCTCCGCCTGGCCCGTTGCGCGCGCGACGCTTTCTCGTATCTGCGGTCCAAGCCCGAAATCCAGAATCTTCACGCCGCGAACGATGCCGTGATCGTCAATATCGACCATTACGTTGCTCGGCTTCAGATTCCGGTGAACCATCCCTTTTTCATGGGCGTAGTCGAGTGCCGAAGCCAACCGTTTGACGATCTCCTTGGTCGTTCCCGTATCGAGATGCGGATGTTCCTGCAGATATTTTCCAAGCGTCAGGCCTGTCACATAATCCATCACCACATACTGGCGGAAGTCGTCTTCCACCAAGCTTCGGATCGCCGCAATCCCTTCATGGTTCAAGTTGAGGACCTTCTGGAACATGTTCTTGATCGCGGATGACTCCGCTTCATTCTGCCGCAGGACGTCCGGCATGGTCTTCAACGCCATGGCCGTGCCACCTGCATTCGTATCGCGGCACAGGCATACCACGCCGCTCGCGCCATAACGGTCTAACTCACAAATATATTCATAACGACCGACAATAAGGTCGCCCGGCTGAAACTGAAGATTCTTCGCCCGTTCCTGCGCATCCTGCGTTACCTGTTGACCGTCAGCTGCCATTTTCTAATCCGCCTTCCGTTGTGAACAACGGTTTTCAAGACTTCTCGTTTTTCATGCATCCGCGAACATGGGTCTTTTGACACCATCCAGCGGTATTTTAATAATCATATTAATATAACGTTTGACAAATCCATTTGCACAAACTTTTTATCCGCCATAATGAAAAAAAATATCAAAATTAATGCTATAACAATCTTTCAAACATAAAAAAGCGTCCCGCCACGGATTTTTCAGTCACGTGGCAGGACGCCATTCGTTCTTTTTCATTGGCCGTCATGGACGGCCGTGTTTAACAATGGTTATTTGAAGTTGATGCCCAAAATGGCGAAATCAATATACGCGCCACCAGTCGTGTTCTTTGTATGAACGGCGACAGTATTGCGGCCTTTCTTCAGCGCTTTCAGGGCATCCGGCAGGGCGTCAAGATGGTCATAGTCCACATTGTAGCCGTGGTATTCAGCGATTTTCACGCCGTTTAGATAGATTTCCGTATCTTCATCGTAGAACATGCTGAAACCAAGCTTGAAGAACGCGGCGGGATCGCCGTCGAAATCAAATGCACGGCGGAGCCAAATGTCATTTGTCTCCCAACTGGTGCGGACGCGTGCGGCCTTGTGGCCATGGGCAATACCCGCATTACCGAAACCAGCCTGACCTGTCTTCCACGCACCATCATCAAAATCCGCCGCCATCCAGTTATCTGCCGCATTTTCAAATGTATAGCGCCATTCCAGCGGTTCGTTCTGGCTTGACGGCATGATGACGGTGCGCACGGGAATGCGCGTCTCTTTGGCGGCTTCATAGACGATTTGATGAACTTTTGCGAACTCCGCGGCGGGAACTTTCTCGACCTTTCGGTCATATGTCAGAAGGCCGTTCGTTTCGATCTCCACATCCGTCGTCTGCGTATAGACGGAAGCCGCGAGGCCTTCCTGTGCCATACGCGCCAAGTCGTTCATCTGACGTGTGTAGCGGGCGAAATACGCCTCTGTCGAAGCATCGCTGACATAACCCCATGTCTTTTCGGCCCACAGATGGTCCTTCACCATGAAGCCAATACCGCCGAACTCACCGAGAACGGACACGCGGTCGTCCATGACGGGAAACATCCGCGGATCGGAATAGTGATGCATGTCCTTTGTGTCGCCGATGCCGTAATCCGTCCAGCCGGACGGTCCATCCACAAGACGCGTCGGATCGTAGCGCTTCACCCAAGTCATGACTTGATTGGTCTTCTCCTTACCAGGCTGCCCCCAACCTTCGTTGAAGGGGACCCACATCACGATGCTCGGAAAGGTCTGGAGAAGATCCATCATACCTTTAAGTTCTTGGCGATAAAGCTGATAGCGGTTTTCCACATCGCCACCGCCAGACGGCATGTCCTGCCATAACATGATGCCCATCTTGTCGCACAAGTAATAGTAGCGCAACGGCTCGATCTTGATGTGCTTGCGCATCATGTTGAAACCGCAGCGTTTCAGGAAGTCGATGTCGAAAGCCATCGCTTCATCGGAAGGCGGCGTGAGGAAGCCATCGGGCCACCAGCCTTGATCCAACGTGCCCATCATGAACGTCTTCTGATTGTTCAAATACAACCGCGGAATGCCTTTTTCATCCTTCCGCCAATCGATTTTACGCATGCCGAAATAGCCTTTGACGACATCCTCTGAACCATCTTGCGCCTTCAGCGTGAAGACGAGATCGTACAGGTTCGGCGATTCGGGCGACCACAGCAGCGGATTTTCCAGCTTTAGCGTGACAGGACGGTTCCACGCCGTCACGTCGCCGCTAACCAGCGTCTTACCGTCCTTTTGGACGGCGACCGTCGCCTTCGCGTTCATCAAATCGCCAACGGCCTGCAACGTCACGGAAACCGTGCCGTTGTCAATGTCCGTAACAATCTTGTATCCTGTAATGTAGGTTGCGGGAACGACTTCCGTCCAGACGGTCTGCCAGATGCCGCTCATGCGGGTGTACATGCAGCCACCAGGATGTCTCACCTGCTTGCCGCGAGACTGATTGCCCGCATCAGTCGGATCCCAAACCTGCAGAACGAGTTCGTTTTCGCCCTGTTTCACGAAATCCGTAATGTCCAATGAAAACGGCAAGTTACCGCTTTCATGCGGCACATCCGTCGCTTCAATGCCGTTCACGAAGACCTGCGTACGGAAATCGACGCCGCCGAAATGGAGCAAAACGCGCTCTTTCGCAGTATTGGCCGCCACATTGAACACGCGACGATACCACAACTGTTCGTTCGGCTCCAGTAGGCGTTTCACGCCGGAAATCGGCGTTTCAATCGCGAATGGAACGAGAATCTCGCCCGCCCATTCCGCCGGACGGTTGGCTTTCCGTTCGTTGACTGCATATTGCCACAACCCGTTCAGATTCTGCCAGTTCTGACGGACAAGATGCGGCCGTGGATATTCCCGCCACGCGTTTTCAGGCGTGATCTTCTCGCCCCATGGCGTCATCAGCTGATTCGGCTGAATCTGGTAGTCGCCGAACAGCGGCAGTAGCAACGCCATGGTCAGGCATGCGATGGTTAGTCTTTTCATGGTGGTGTCCTGTATTTATGGTTTCAAGACTTAGTAGCGGCGGCCGTCCACGACTTCCTGCGTGATGTTCTTTGAATCGAACACGCCTTCCTTGGATTCAACGCGCTCCGGAATCGGCTGTCCTTCCTTGATGTAGCTTTCAATCACGTCATACAGCTGCGGGCCGATCATCGGGTTGCATTCGACCGTGCAATTCGCCTTGCCGGCCAGAATCATCTTGAACATTTCTTTCACACCATCGCAGGAGATGATAACAATATCTTTTCCAGGGACTTTGCCGGCTTCTTCGATGGCCTGAATCGCGCCCAGAGCCATGTCGTCGTTATGCGCGTAGAGGACTTTGATCTGGTCTTTTTCAGGAGACTTCAGGAATTGCTCCATGACTTCCTTGCCCTGCGAACGCGTGAAATCGCCGCTCTGAGATTTGATGATCTTCAGGCCAGGATGATCTTTGATGATTTCTTCAAAACCTTTCTTGCGTTCGATGGCCGGGCCGGAACCAACCGTGCCAACCAATTCAGCGATACCAGCGTTTTCACCGACGTTCTCGATGACCCAGCGAGCCGCTTTACGACCTTCTTCCGTGCAGTCGGACCCGATGTAGCAGCTGTACAGACCATCTTCCGAAACCGTGACTTTACGGTCGATCAGAATGACGGGAATCTTCGCCGCTTTCGCTTCTTTGAGAACGTCTTCCCAGCCCGTCGCCACGACTGGTGCCAAGCAGATGATGTCCACGCCCTGCGCGATGAACGAACGAACGGCCTTTAGCTGATTTTCCTGCTTCTGCTGTGCATCAGAGAACAGCAATTCGATGCCACGCTTCGCGGCCTCTTCCTGAATGGAAACCGTACTGGCTTTCCGCCAGTCGGATTCAGCACCAATCTGGCTGAAGCCGACACGAATCTTCTTTGCGCCGCCGTCAGCAGCCCCTTCCTGCTTCTTGCAAGATACCGCAAATACCATCATCATCGCGACAAACATTGTCAACAGCTTTTTCATTTTCTACTCCTTTTGATTGGATTTCAATGGATTATCAACAACAAAAACATTTTATCAAAAATAATTATACCAATACTATAGCATTGGCCTCCATAGAGACAAGTCTAGACCTTAAGGAAGATCTTTTTCTTAAAGAAAAAGAAGAGGATCAGCCAGCAGGTGAGAATGTAGAAAGTATGCCAGGCCAACTTGTTCCAGTCGCCATCAAACCATTTGATGACACCGCCGAAGAAGAATCGATTGATTCTGGAGCAGTCAACAATCCGCTGCATCATGTAGATGGTAATGGAATTCATGCCGATGACTCGGAAGAAGAAAGACCAACGGCGCCAACCTTTTACATCGATGATGTAATAGAAAATTGCGAAGCAGATGAGTGAATAGCCGCCCACGGCGCAGACAAACGTACTGGTCCAGAGCTTCTTGTTAATCGGGAAGACCATGCCCCACAACCAGCCGATCAATGCAAACGCCACGCCGGCCAGCAGAAGATAAAGGGCTTTTTTATTGCCTGAAATTTTCGTTGAACGGACCAATTGCCCCGCGAACATGCCCAGCATGGCGGTAACGATGGCCGGAATCGTGCTGAACAAGCCTTCCGGATCGAACGTCTTGTTGTAGAGATGGTCGGCTGAAAAGAAAAAACGGTCAATCGTGCCGACTAAGTTGTTCTCATAGGAGAAAGGATCGTCTCCTCCCGGTATGAGCCACATGGCCAGCCAATAGCCGATGAGAATGACAGCGGCGATAGAGGCCAGAATGGAAGTCTTGCGGATTCTGGTGAAAAGTAATGCGGCAAACATCCAAGCTAGCCCGATGCGGGCCAACACACTGGCGTAGCGAAGTTTGGGAAATTCAAACTGAAGCATTCCATTATAGATGAGGCCCAACAGCACCAGCAAGAGACCACGGATGACTATTTTCAGATAAATCCGCCATGGAGCCCTGCCCTGCTCCTGCTGTTTGGCCAACGAGAACGGGAAGGAAACACCAGCCATAAAGAGAAATAGCGGGAAAATGGTATCGTGATGACGCAGGCCATGCCAGTTCACATGGCTCATTTGGGTGGAAATCCATTCTGTGAGACCGCACTTTGGCAACAAAGCGCACAGGACGACAATCCACGAGGCAAAGCCCATGATAAAAAGCATGTCGGCACCACGCAAGGCGTCCAGCGACATCAGTCGTTCAATTTTTTTAGGCTCCTCGTTCTTAGATTCTTCTTTTTTAGGTTCTTCGTTCATAATCATTTACCAATGTTGAAAGGATTATTTTCCTGTTGTCAATTCTTTGTATTCCGCCATTTCATCCCTTGCTCTTCTTGGATATCTTTGTGATGAGATTCTGCATGAAGATAAAAACCAAAACGAGAGCGCCTACGATGATGCGTGTCCACCATGAGTTGATGTTCCCCTGGAACATGATAAGTACTTGAATCAGACCGAGAACCAACACCCCGAAGAACGATCCGATCATGTAGCCGACGCCGCCCGTCAGTAGTGTGCCGCCGATGACCGTTGCCGCGATCGCGTCCATTTCCAACCCTACGCAACTCAATGGGTTGCCGCTCTTCAGATAAATTGTAAAAACGATTCCCGCCACGGCCGAGCAGAAGCCCGCAATCGTATAAACCATGATTTTCGTGCGGCGCACGGGAATGCCCATCAGCGTTGCCGCCTGCTCGTTCTCTCCAACGGCATAAATGCAACGTCCCGCATGTGTCCTCTGCGTGAAGACAATCGCGATAATCAGCATCACAAGATACAGGATATCAATGAATTCCAACGTCAGCCCACGGCTTCCAATCGGAATTTCCAGCTTGTTTTCAATGAAATTGAACACAGGGTTGTTCAGTATGCCCATCGCCTGTTCATTAACAACGTAGCTGCACCCCCGCGCGAAGAACATGCCGCCCAATGTAACAAGAAATGGCGGTAGCTCAAACGTCGATATCAGAACGCCTTGTAACATGCCGAACAAAGCCCCGATGACAATTGCCAGCAGAATCGCCCAGCAAGCGTTCACGCCGCAATCGATCATCTTTGCAATCAGCATGCCTGTGAAGGCGATGACCGAACCAACTGACAGGTCGATTCCGCCTGAAAGAATCACGACCATCGCTCCGATGGATGCGACACCTAGATATGCATTGTCATGCAACAGGTTCAAAAAGACGCGCAAAGAGCCGAAATTACGGAAGTTAGCGATACCTATGGCATACGCCAGCAGGAAGACGAGAATTGTCGCGCCAATCGGTACAAAGCGAACTGGAATATGCAGCTTTTTCATGCGGCGCCTCCTTTCGCCTTGCGGCTGAAGGCCAACGCCAATTTCGAGCGGAATGTCTCCGACTGCAACAGGCAGACGACAATGACGATGACCGCCTTCGGCACGGCAACGATCGCGGGATTGACGTCGTTTGCATACATCATCGTCGCAACCGTTTGGATCAGAACGGCTCCGACAAGCGAGCCAGACAAGTAGAACCGTCCGCCAGCCATGCTTGTTCCGCCAATAACCGTCGCCAAAATTGCGTCCAATTCCAAATAAAGCCCCGCATGATTCGCATCCGCGCATTTGATGTTGGACGATACCATCAATCCCGCAACGCCCGCACAAAAACCACTGACGGCGTACACGAGCCATTTGACGCCGCGTGCTTCAATTCCAGCGTAACGGCTTGCTTTCTCGTTGTTTCCGACAGACTCTACAAACAGCCCCAACGCCGTCTTTCGTGTCAATAACACGACTGTGATAAACAGCGTCGCAGCAATCCATGTCGTAAACGGCAACGTCAGAAAATGGCCATTGCCGATGAAATTCAGATATGGATCATCGAACGTGATGATCGTACCGTCGGTAATCAACTGCGCAATGCCACGCCCAGCCACCATGAGCACAAGCGTGGCGACCATCGGCTGGATGCCGCAACCCGCCGTCAAGAAGCCGTTCCAGACGCCGCAGCACGTCGCCAAAGCCAACGCCAACATGACGGCCAGTGCAAAGGCCATTGCATCCGCTCCGCCGCCAGCGAACGAAAATACTTCCCGTGGCATGACGATGACGGAAGCCGCCGCCGCGCCCGCAATCGCCATCACGGAACCCACAGAGATATCGACGCCTCCCGTCGCGATGACAAGTGTCATGCCTGTGGCCAGAATGATGACTTTGCTGCTATGGTTTAAAATATCGATAAGACTACCGTAAAGATATCCATCCGCCGTCATTTCAACGGCGAAGAACGACGGTTTGAATATCAAATTATATAGCAGCAGCAGCCCGAGAGCCACAAGCGGCCATTTCAGATGGTGGAATCGTCCCATATATGTCACTCCGCAATCATCCTCATGATGTTCGGCAACGAAACATTTTCGCCCGAAAGTTCACCGATCTTCCGTCGGTCACGTAATACGACAACGCGGCCGCAGTCCCGCACAACCTCCTCCAATTCAGAGCTGATGAAAATTACGGCCATGCCTTTTTCGCACAACTCTTTCGTCAACGCCTCGATTTCAGCCTTCGCGCCGACGTCGATGCCACGCGTCGGTTCATCAAGAATCATCAAATCCGGTTGCGTGGCTAACCATCGTGCAATCAACACTTTCTGCTGATTGCCACCGCTCAAATTCTTTACTTGTTGTTCGCCATCTGGCGTCTTGATGCCAAGCAACTGGATATATTTGTCCGTCAAATCCTGTTGTTCCTTGGGACTCAACGTTTTCCAAATTCCCTTTGACGCCTGGAGAGCCAGCATGATGTTTTCGCGAACCGTCAAATCCGGAATGATTCCCGTCACTTTTCGATCCTCTGCGATCAACGCGATTTTCGCCTTCACGGCCTTGCGAGGCGACCAGAACAGCGACGGCAACGGTTTCCCATGCATTTTCAGCTGGCCTGAATCTTTTGATTCGACGCCGAACAGCAGTTGCGCCGTTTCTGAACGCCCCGCGCCAAGCAGGCCTGCGAATCCAACTTGTTCGCCTTTACGCACTTGGAACGAAACAGGATGCACCATGCCGCGCCGCCCCAAATCCGTCACATCCAAAACGATTTCTCCGCCTTCCGCCGTTTCATGCTTCGCGGCTTCCTGCGGCGTGTTCTCCGCAAGACTCTTGCCGAGCATTTTCGCAACCATTTCCACGCGACTCAATTCCGCCGTCTTGTACGTTCCTACCTTCTGGCCATCCCGCAAAATCGTGATGCGGTCGCTGACGGCATAGACCTGATCCAAAAAATGCGTGATGAAAATGATGGCCATCCCTTCATCACGCAACTTTTTCATGACGGTGAACAATTCGTTCACTTCGTTTTCGTCCAGACTGGACGTCGGTTCGTCTAAAATTAACAATTTGCAATCAACGTCCAATGCTCGGGCGATAGCGACAAGTTGCTGGACGGCAATAGAATAGGATGAAAGGCTTTCCGATACATCGATATCGATGTCCAACCGCGCCAACGCCTTTCGCGCACGTTCGCGCATGGCTTTTTTATCAATGAGGCCTAAACGGTTACGCGGTTCGCGGCCGATGCAGATATTCTCCGCAACAGACAAATCCGGCAGAAGATTCACCTCTTGATAGACGGTGCTGATGCCCGCGCGTTCCGCTTCTAACGGCGAACGGAAACGGCACTCCGCACCATTCAGAACCACCTCTCCCGCAGTCGGTTCGTACACGCCTGTGATAATTTTGATTAGCGTGCTTTTGCCCGCGCCATTCTCCCCCATCAAGGCGTGGACCTCCCCTGCCTCGACGGAGAAATCAACGCCTTTGAGCGCCTTCACGCCGCGAAACTGTTTTTCTATGCCTGTTGTTCTGAGTATTTCCATAAATTAAAATAACAGCGACAATGGTGTGCCGGCGGCGTCCCCGCCGTCGGATGGTGTGCCGGCGGCGTCCCCGCCGTCGGATGCGAAGGCGAGACGCCTCCGCCACACTTTACCTAATATAATGCAATTTCATGATTTCACTTGTCCAAATCAGCGGAATCCTCAAGATATTTTCTGACGGTTCGCCTATCGACGCCTGCCGCCTCCGCCGTCTTCGCCAGATTACCGCCCTCCCGTTTGAAAACAACGCGCATGTATTGTTTCAACAATCCATCCGCCGTCAGATTACGGTCACCGAGTATTTCCGCCAAAGCGGACGGCCGCGCTTTCAAACAATCCGACGGTCTGTAAGTGCCTCGTATCAATAGGTTACGCATACACTGCTCCAATTCGCGCACATTGCCTGGCCATGAATATTCCAGACCGAGATTCTTCACAATCCATGCGCAAACTTCATCCGTGAACTGCTCCGCCTCTTTGCCCGCACCCAAAATACGACGCCCCAGAATCGTCACGAACTGCCGCAATTCCGTTTCGCTACCGTTGATGAGACGGCGCAACGGAACCGTTGAAACCGTGTCCGAACACAAACGATAGAACAAATCGGAGCGGAACACGCCATCTTGCACGGCTTGATGCAGATTCTGGTTCGTCGCCGCAATGATTTTGCCATGGAACATCAATGGATGGACATCGCCAATTCGTTGGAATGTACGGTTTTGCAACACACGTAGGAGTTTGATTTGCACCTCCACGGAAATCTCACCGATTTCGTCCAAGAAAATCGAATCATGCGGTGTACAAATTTCCAAATAGCCTTGATGATCTGAAATCGCGCCTGTATAGGAACCTTTGATATGGCCGAACAGTTCCGATTCGATCATGTTCTGTGGCATCGCCGAAAGCTGTACCGCCTTGAAACAGTCCGCATACGGCTCCGCGAAACAACATGTCTTCCCGTCGAATGGGATGTACTGTGAAAATGCGATGGCGCGTGCCACAAGCTCTTTTCCCGTGCCGCTTTCACCAGTGATTAAAGTTGTTACATTGTTCATCCTATCGAACAGCAGACGGTGATAGCGGTAGATGTCATACGTGAATATGGACTGCCAGATATCCGCACGCATCTGCGCGGCCTCCAGTGAACCGCCCGCGATGAAATCAAATATATGGTAGAATGCACGATGGATTTGGAAAATCACCGCAAACGTCTTCTCCGGTGTGAATTCACTCGGCTGACGGCGTGGGGGACTCAGAATCGCGGCTTCAAAATCCTCCAGAAACGCTTGATAGCATTCGAAATGCGTCTCTTGCGGCTGTGTCAACATGAGCTCGCAAACAGGCACACGATGCTTCTCAAACAGCCAATACAGAACCATCTCGTCGTAAATGCGCATCTCCTCCTCCGACGGCAGTTTCTTCTGCTTCTGCAGACGCGATAGGAGCTTTTTCACAAGTGCATCGCAAACTTCGAATATCGGACTGATGTTACGGTTGACTGTACGATTGCCGTCTTGGTTGTGCCAAACTGTGTAGCTACTTTTGGCGTTCGGCCCCAAAATGGCGCGCTCCTGCTCCAACCGCTTCGGCGTGAAGGGATTCGTGTAGTTCAGACTGCCGATGGCCTCCGCCAGTCGCCTTTCTTCCTTATTAAACAACATGGCTGTTTTCCTTTGTGTTCGCCGTTGAAAATCCAAATCTGAATTTTTTATGAAAACTATAGCCAACCTGAC
>JAEEGH010020095.1_pt1 | contig 13932 bp, 12 predicted proteins | sample 9134181 | NCBI WGS metagenome assembly JAEEGH01 (sample SAMN16246544, study PRJNA631951) | gut metagenome | biome: gut microbiome; feature: rumen; material: DP-attached | host: Bos | place: Iran: Karaj | collected 2018-10
TCATCAACAGGGCTGCAGCAATACCGCCAAAGAAACCAATAGACATACAGGAATACAGAGAACTATTGCCTGACAGATGGAAGAAACGATAAACGACAAGGCGTCAAAGCGGATACGCTTACGCACAATAAAACCGAAGTTAGGAGGTTTTTAGGCAACGAAGGTGTCAACCTGTAGCAGGACTAAGGGTAACATGGAAGTTAGGAGGTTTTTAGCATCCGAAGGCCTTTGCCAGGCCATTGAACGGATTTGGTGGTTTCAGGGAAAAGCACTATCTTTGCAGCGTCTTAGTTACGGACGACTTTAATTTGTGCTTTACTTTGAATTCGTAACAAGAGCCTTGACGGATTAGTGTGCAACAGTGGTAAGCTGGCAGCATGGGCATCCGTCGGGCAGAAGCAAAGCATGAATGATGAATCCCGTAAATACGGCAATAGCAAAGTAGATTATGCCTCGGCAGAGAAACGAGATATTCAGGCAAAAGGAACTTGCCTCGATACAACATGAGAATGTCATCTGGAGTAACGACCTTATCAGTTCACCCATCTCCTGCAGTCTGATGGAGCGGCGGGTGATGTACTTCATTACGGGCGTGGTGAAGCACAAGTTCATGGAAAACAACCTCGACGTGCCTGACAACTGGAAGGAGTTGTACTTCTATATGACTGACCGCGACTTGGGTGAGATCGGCGGGTCGAAGAACATCAGATACACCTACGAAGTGCTGACGGAACTGGGCATGAAGTTCTTTCCAATCACTTATCGTAAGGCTGACGGAAAGGTCATCGTGGGCCGAATACACTGGGTAGATACGTTCTTCTACGATGAGGAACAGGAACTGTACGCCATCCGAATATCGCCAGAGATTATGCCGCTGCTAATCAATCTGACGCAGAACTTCACGAGCTTCGACCTTGGAACAGCCATGCGGTTGAGGTCGAAATACACGCAGAAACTGTATGAACTGTGCTGCAAGTACGGTGGTGACTACAGATACAGCGACGGCCAGGAGGAAACGACGGGCAACGTGTTTAAGAAGCGCGTGGTGCCAATAGGAATGGATCATTTCCGGGTGCTTTTCAACCTGAATGAAATCAGGGATAAGAAGACGGGCAAGGTGCTGCAGGAATCGTCGTACGAGAGTTATAAGGACATCAGGAGCAACATCCTTCAGGTAGCCCAGAATGAGCTGTACGACTTGTATCTGTTTCATGCCTCCAACGTATGGTTCGACTTTCAGGCTGGGCCAAGAAAGGGAATCGGAGGCAAGACATCATCAATCATCATCTATATCTACACACGGGAGAATCCAAAGGATGGGCTGTGCAGGCCTTGGCAGAAGGGTGACGAGGATTTGTACCCCTATGAGCCACCATACGTAGAGAAGACCAGAAAAACGCCACAGCAAAAGCTTCACGCGAATATGTTCTATGGCGCAGACCATCAGGAGGAGATCGTTATCTCACTGCTTTCTAAGTATCTCAGCAAACGGGAACTGACATACTATATGGCAACTATCAACCGTGAGGCCAGGCAATGCAGAGACTGTTATACGCAGGTTATTCAGGTGATTCTGGAGAAGGAAAAGCAGCCGAAGTTCAGCAAGGCTAAGAAGCAATATAAGCGGAATAACATCATAGAATACGCCCTTCAGGAGAATCTGAAGGAATACGGTTGGTCAATTGAACCTCCCAAAAACTACAAGCAGTTATATAAGCAAGAAGAGCTTTTCAGATAACCTTCACATAACATATATATAAGGTGCCGATAGCAGGTCTTCCAATCCCAGGGTGCAAATCTGGAAAATAAAGCAATCGAAAGGGAAGAAGACACTTGCATCGGCCTTTTTATTGCTCAATATACCGTGATTGTAGGTCTGAGTGTTGTTTAGAACACTTGAAAACCCTATTATGCAACAACCTGCATTCATCTGCACTTCCATGCACAATTCTTAAAGAGGTAAAGTACTGTATCATGCATACAACTGCAATAACATGAAGAAACCTGCATCACGTACTCAACTGAACTAATGAAAATAGAAGGATTATTACAACCATCTTCTGCAAAAAACTGTATTTTACTGCAATGATAGACCTTTAGATTTTTGGGACGCTAACCATAATCTGCACATTTCTGCAATAACATGAAGGAGTATGTAAGGCAAAAATCTGTCGATTTTGGTGGTAAAATCGAAAAAGGACGTTAAAAATCAAATAATTATGTTAAGCAGTTATATTGTAATGTAAAATGATTTTATTGTTTAGGGCATGTTAGGGTTCTAGTACACCCGCCTTGCGTCCCAAAATCGTCCCAAAAATATGTAAAGAAAAACGAATTTCTTGGGACGCTGGCAAAAAAAATCCGCTAACTTATTGTAAGTCAGCGGACTCTTTCCACATGGGTGGTCGAGGTGACAGGACTCGAACCTGCGACAGCCTGGTCCCAAACCAGGAACGCTACCAACTGCGCTACACCTCGATTGCTTAAAAGCGGTGCAAAGGTACACATTTTCTGTGACCTTTGCAAATTTTTCCGCAATTATTTGATGATTCCTTGCTCTACGAAGATTTTCTTCAAGGCTTCCACGGAACGGTCAACCTGTTCCCTGGTATGGGTAGCCATCAGGGCATAACGCACCAGCGTGTCCTGTGGAGCACAAGCAGGCGGTATGACGGGATTGATGAATACGCCAGCCTTGAAGGCAAGTGCCGTTACAAGGAATGTCTTCTCAATGTCACGGACATAGAGCGGGATAATGGGGCTCTCTGTGTCACCAATCTCGAAGCCTTCCTCTGAGAAGCGCTTCAGGGCATACTTCGTCACGTTCCACAAGGCTTCAATGCGCTCGGGCTCCTTCTGCAGGATGTGAAGGGCCTCCATAGCGGCAGCCGTTGCTGCGGGAGTGTTCGATGCCGAGAAGATGTATGTACGGCAAGTGTGACGCAGGAAATTGATGGTATCCCAGTCTGAGGCAATGAATCCACCGATGCTGGCCAGCGACTTCGAGAATGTTCCCATGATGAGGTCAACCTCGTCAGTCAGCCCGAAGTGGTCGCAAACGCCACGGCCGTGGTCACCAAATACGCCGATGCCATGAGCCTCATCCACCATGATGGAGCAGTTGTACTTATGCTTCAGCTCTACAATCTCAGGCAGCTTACACAAGTCGCCTTCCATGGAGAATACGCCATCAACGACGATGAGCTTGACAGCCTCGTAAGGCAGCTTCTGCAGCACACGCTCCAGGTCTTCCATGTCATTGTGCTTGTAGTGAAGCTGACGTGCAAACGACAAACGGCGACCGTCGACAATAGAAGCATGGTCGCGGTCGTCGCAGATAATGTAGTCGTCTTTGCCTACCACCATAGCCAGCACGCCCTGATTGACGGAGAAGCCAGTGGAGAAACAGAGACAGTCCTCTTTGTGGACGAACTCTGAGATTTCCTTTTCCAACTGCACATGGATGTCCAACGTTCCATTAAGGAATCGGCTACCTGCACAACCCGAACCGTATTTGTCGAGCGCAGCCTTGGCGGCGTCAATGATACGCTGGTCACCAGTCAGTCCTGTATAGGCATTCGAACCAAACATCAATACCTTGTGACCGCCCATTTCTACCTCTGTCCCCTGCTTGCCCTCTATGGCACGGAAATAGGGATAAACGTCAGCCTCCATATACTTCTGCGGCTCACGATAAAGCTTGTATCTTTCTTGTAATTGTCCCATAAAATATAGGTGTAGCCTCAGCTACATTTAGTTTCAGGCTGCAAAGTTACACATTTTTTACGAATTCGTGCAAGAAAATGCTAAATATTTTGTATTTTTGCACCCACAATGGACTCACACAAGCAAATCACGTTCATCGTGAACCCCATTTCCGGCACTGGAAGCAAGGAAGAGCTGCCCAAGTTGATAGCCGAGAAAATCGATGCCGAACGCTTCGATTACGAGGTTCGTATGACTGAATTTGCAGGTCATGCTGCCGAGATTGCCAAGCAGTGTGCTGCCGACGGGCGCGACATTGTAGTAGCTGTTGGTGGCGACGGAACGGTGAACGAGGTGGCGCGGTCGCTGGTTCACACTGAGACGGCATTGGGCATCATTCCCTGCGGTTCTGGCAATGGCCTGGCACGTCACCTGTGCATACCGCTGAATGTCCGTAAGGCTCTCGATATCATCAACCATTGCCAGATAGAGGCTTTCGACTACGGTGTCATCAACGACCTGCCGTTTTTCTGCACCTGCGGCATGGGCTTCGATGCTTTTATCTCGCTAAAGTTTGCTGAAGCCGGCAAGCGCGGTCCTATCACCTACGCTGAGAACGTGCTGAAGGAGGGTCTGATTTACAAACCTGAGACGTACCAGATTGTGGACGACTCCGGCACCACGCGCCACAAAGCCTTCCTCATTGCCTGTGCCAACGCCTCGCAGTACGGCAACAACGCGTATATCGCCCCAGGTGCCACGATGAAGGACGGTCTCATGGACGTCATCATCATGGAGCCCTTCGATGCCTTGGACGCTCCGCAGATAGCCGCCGACCTGTTTATGAAGACACTTGGCAACAACTCGAAAATCAAGACCTTCCGCACCCAGCGGCTCACCATTCGCCGCCAGACACCTGGTGCCATCCACTATGACGGCGACCCCATCATGACGGGAACGGAGATTGACGTCCACATAGAACACCTGGGCCTGCGCATCGTGGCCAACCCTGACGCCACCGAGGACAAGGCGCAGCCCAACATGGTGCTGAATGCCTTTAGCGACTTCTTTAATAATATAAATAATGTACGCGAGGACATCGGCAAAGACCTGGAACGTGGCGGCCGTCGCATTCAGGCCATCAACAAGGTGCTGCTGCGGAAGCTAAGAAGTTAAGCGATGGAAGATGGAAAAAGGAAGATGGATGATGGAAGATGGAAGAGGTTAGATGGAAGAGGTTAGAAGTTTATGCAAATTTTCCTGAGTATTATTGTGGTTATGGGGGCTGTGGCGTATGCCTCATGGCGGATCTATAGGGTCTTTCGGAAGGATGGCGACCCCTGTGAAGGCTGTCAACTGAAAAAAAATTGCCAAAAATTTGGTGGTTCCAAATAAAAGTGCTACCTTTGCACCCGCTTATAACAAATGGTGCCTTGACCTTAGGTCAGCCACCTATGCTGAGAAGAGCTGATGCGAGCATCGCTCTTCCTTCGCAGAAACGGTGCCTTGGATGAGTGGCTTAGTCAACGGTCTGCAAAACCGTCTACGGCGGTTCGAATCCGCCAGGCACCTCCAAAAGAAAACGCTCCGACATCTTGCCGGAGCGCTTTTCTTTTTCATTTTATTCTTTTAATCTTTTATTATTAGATTCTTTTATTCTTACTGAATGCCTTCCTCGCGCAGTTTCTGCTGCCACTTCCAGGCCGAGCGCAACACGTCTTCGGTTGGCGTATCTGCTTTCCAGCCCAGCATGCGGTTGGCTTTATCGACATTACCCCAAACCTGTTCGATGTCTCCCTCGCGGCGCGGAGCATAGGTCCAGTTCACCTTGACGCCAGTAGCCTTCTCGAAGCCTTCGACAACCTCCAGCGTAGAGAGACCCTTACCAGTACCAATGTTGAAAATCTCCACGGCGTCTGTGTCAGGATTGTCCAGTACGCGCTCCATAGCCTTGACGTGAGCCTTGGCCAGATCGACGACATAGATGTAGTCGCGGATACAAGTGTGGTCAGGCGTATTATAGTCGTTGCCGAAGATCTTCAGCTGTTCGCGGATGCCCATGGCAGTCTGTGTGACGAAGGGGATGAGGTTCATGGGGACGCCGTTAGGCAGTTCGCCAATGAGTGCAGACGGGTGAGCGCCGATGGGGTTGAAGTAGCGCAGGATGACGCTCTTGATGGGTGCTCCGCTGTGGATGTAGTCGTGGATGATTTCCTCGTTAATCTGCTTCGTGTTGCCATAGGGCGACATGGCCTTCTGTACAGGAGCGTCCTCTGTGACGGGCAGGTACTCCTGCGAGGGCTGACCATAGACTGTACACGACGACGAGAAGATGATGCCTTTGACGTTGTACTTCGGCATGAGTTCCAACAGGTTGATGAGGGAAACGAGGTTGTTGCGATAGTACATCAACGGTTTCTCTACGCTCTCTCCGACAGCCTTTGATGCTGCAAAGTGGATGATACCCTCAATCTTCGGGTACTTTTTGAAAACATCCTCGAGCGCTTTCATGTCGCAGCAGTCCACCTTTTCGAAAGCTGGGCGCTGACCTGTAATCTTCTCGATTCCGTCCACAACGTTAGCATTAGAGTTCGCGAGGTTGTCGATGATGACGACCTCATAGCCTGCCTCCTGCAGTTCCACGGTGGTATGGCTGCCAATGAAGCCTGTACCGCCAGTAACAAGAATGGTTTGTTTCATTTCAAAAAAAGTTTTATAGAATTTTGTGCAAAGTTACGAAATGTCGGGCGAACGGCAAAGGAAAAGCCGGTTTTTCTTTGCAATTCAAAAGAAAAGATGATTTTTCTTTGCGTTTTAAAAGAAAAACTCATCGAATCCGTTGGATTTCGATGAGTCGTCTTTGTTTTGCGGTGCGTACGAGACTCGAACTCGTGACCTCCTGCGTGACAGGCAGGCATTCTAACCTACTGAACTAACGCACCAAATTGCTTTTTTCTTATTTGCGGGTGCAAAGGTACGAACTTTTTTTCTAACTGCCAAACTTTTTGCAGAAAATTTTATAAAAATCTTTGCATTACCTTTGCATCGGCATATTGGCGCCCGTCGAAGAGCCATTCTTTCAGCACGCTTTGCTCCTGAAAACCGGCTTTTGCAAACAACCGCAGGGCAGCATCGTTGTCGGCAGCCACCACGGCATAGAGCTGGTGGAGTCGCAACACTCTACGCCCGTAATCGGCCAGCTGTATCAATGCCGCCTCGCCATAATGCTGACGGCGCCAGCGGTCCATGACGACGATGCCAGCCTCTGCACGCAGGTGCTGCGGTTCGAAGCGCACCAAGTCGGCAACGCCTACGGTCTGTCCGTCAGCGTCCTCGATGATGAGCCTCACCTGACGATCGGCATAGATGTCGTCGTTGGAAGTTGCAATGTAGTCGTGGAGTGTATATCGGCTGTAGGGCACGTTGGTGGCTCCTACGTTCCAGAGGCTCCTGTCGTTCTCTATCTGGTAGAGCAGGTCGAGATCCTCGGGTTCTAAGGCGCGCAGCCGGATGTCGGGGAGCTTGTTCATTGTTGGTCTTTATGTGGATTAATAAAGTTGCTGAACTTGTCGGCCACCATTCTTAACAGGGCTATGAAGGCGCTGAAATAGATGGCCATCTTGATGGGCACTGCCAGCAGACCGCTGAGATGTCCGTAGTGTTTGCGGAAGAAGATGAGCATGGCCTGGTAGAATACATGGACGTATCGGAAGCTGGTCTTCACCGTCGATTCACCTTTGTAGTGAATGATGTCGTAGGGCAGGTACCAGTTCTGCCAGCCGCCCTTGAGCAGACGGTAGCTCAGGTCGATGTCCTCGCCGTACATGAAGAAGTCTTCGTCTAAGAGTCCTACCTGATCGAGGGCCTTTCTGCGCAGCAGGCAGAAGGCTCCGCTGATGACTTCTATCTGTCCCGGTTCGTCCCAGGAGAGGTGACTCATGTAGTAACGCCGCGTAAAACCCATCATCTTGAGCATGGCGACCCAGGGCGTAGGTATGGCACGTCGTGACTCTGGTGCAGCATCGCCGTTGCGGTCGTACATGCGCACCCCTGCCCCACCCGCCTCGGGATGGTGATCCATGAAGTTGAGACAACCCTTCAGCGTCGGCTCATAGACTACCGTGTCTGGGTTCAGCAGCAGGACGTACTCTGACTGCGACTGTCGGATGGCCTGGTTGTTGGCGCGGGCAAAGCCTACATTGTCTTCGTTGGCGATGAAGTGCACCTGCGGATGTAGCCCACGCAGCCGTTCCACCGTTCCGTCCGTCGAAGCGTTATCGACCACAAACACCTCGCCGTCGATACCCTCCAGAGCGCGCTCTACGCTCTGCAGACACTCGTCTAACAGTTTCCAGACGTTGTAGCTGACGATGACTATGCTGATTTTCTTGGCCATACGAAGGGGGTGCAAAGCAGTAATATGACGCCCAGATAGAAGAAGGGCGTGGTGCGGTAGATGTAGTATAACAGGGCGTTGACCAGCAGGGGTACGACAATGATGGCCAGGCGTAGCCACTTATTCTTCTTAATCAGGCGCAATCCCAGATAAGCACACACCAGCGTCGAAATCTCCATCACGGTGGTCAGGAAAAATTGTATCGTTTCGCTATTCATTATTCTTTATTCATTATTATTTATTATTTAGGCCGTAGGCCGCATCATTTTCCTTCGAACGGTGTACGGTTCAGGATGGACCTTCCGAGCGTTACCTCATCAGTATATTCCAGTTCGTCGCCGACGCTGATGCCGCGGGCTATGATGCTCAGCTTAACGTCGCTGACGGGAGCCAGTTTGCGGAAGATGTAGAACCCCGTGGTGTCGCCCTCCATCGTGGAGCTCAGCGCCAGGATGACCTCTTTAATCCCGCCCGCCTGTACGCGTTCTACCAGCGAGTCTATCTCCAAGCTGCCAGGGCCTATGCCGTCCATGGGCGATATGACGCCGCCCAGCACATGGTAGAGTCCGTTGTACTGCTGCGTATTCTCGATGGCCATGACGTCCTGGATGTTCTCCACCACGCAGACCGTACTTTGGTCGCGCCTCGGGTCGCCACAGATGGGGCAAGTCTCGCTGTCGCTGATGTTGTGGCACACGTGGCAGTACTTCACTTCCTGCTTCAATCGTCCCACAGCATCGGCAAACTGAGCCACGTCGTCCTCTTCCTGCCGCAACAGAAAAAGCACCAGCCGCAAGGCCGTTTTGCGTCCTATCCCAGGCAGTTTCGAAAACTCCTGAACAGCCTTCTCAAGCAGTAATGATGGATATTGTTGAATCATTAATTATCAATTTTCAATTTCACTTAGTTCCAGCCAGCGCATGGACTTCTCGTCCAGCTCGTCGTTCAGGACGGGCAGGCGCTTGCTCAGACGGGTAATCTCCTCTACTGACGTCGTACCGCCACAGAGGGCTTCTTCAATCTCTTTCTTCTCAGCCTCTAAGGCCTCGATGTCCTTCTCCAACTGTTCCAGTTCGCGCTTCTCTTTGTAGGAGAGCTTACGGGAAGAACCATCCCCATGATTCTTTGCCGGCTTTCCGCCTTTGGAGTATTCACTCCCCTCCCTCCCAGGGAGGGGCTGGGGGTGAGTCTCCTGAGCCTGCTGAGCCTGGTTCCACTCCCGGTACTGCGTATAGTTGCCGGGGAAATCCTTGACGACGCCATTGCCCTTGAACACCAGCAGATGGTCCACCACCTTGTCCATGAAGTAACGGTCGTGGCTGACGACGATGACGCAGCCAGGGAAGTCCTGCAAATACTCCTCCAGGATCTGGAGCGTCACGATGTCGAGGTCGTTAGTGGGCTCGTCGAGCACCAGGAAGTTCGGGTTTCTCATCAGGACGGTACAGAGGTACAGTTTGCGGCGCTCACCGCCCGAGAGCTTATAGACGTAGTTGTACTGCTGCTCGTTGGTGAAGAGGAAATACTGCAGGAGCTGCGACGCCGAGAACTTCCTTCCGCCGCCCAAATCGACGTACTCGGCAATGTCGCGTATGATGTCAATGACCTTCTGTTGTTCGTTGAACTGCAGGCCTTCCTGTGAGAAGTATCCGAAGCGGACGGTATCACCTATGACGATGTGTCCCTCGTCAGGCTGTACCTCGCCGAGCAACATTTTGACAAACGTCGACTTCCCGGTACCATTGCTGCCCACGATGCCCATCTTCTCGAACCGCGAGAAATTGTAGTAGAAGTCCTTGAGGATGACGACATCCCCTGCCCCACCCTGTGAGGAGGTAGTGCTACTGCTAAAGGCCTTCGAGATATATTGGCACTCGAAGATCTTCGAGCCTATATAGACGTTCGAGGACTTCAGCCTGAGCTGGCGTTCCTCTATGCGCTGCTTCGCCACGCGCTCCAGTTCGTAGAACGCGTCCTCCCTGTACTTCGCCTTATGGCCACGGGCCTGCGGCATGCGGCGCATCCACTCCAGTTCCGTACGATACAGGTTGTTGGCGCGGGCTATCTCGGCTCGCTTGTTGTCAATGCGCTCCTGGCGCTTCTCCAAGTAGTAGGCGTAATTGCCGCGATAGGTGTATATCGTCTTGTCATCAAGTTCCAGTATGACGGAGCACACACGGTCCAAGAAGAAACGGTCGTGGGTCACCATCAGCAGCGTTCTATTGCCTCGCTGCAGGAAACCTTCCAACCACTCTATCATCTCCAGGTCCAGGTGGTTCGTCGGCTCGTCCAGTATAATCAGGTCTGGTTCCGTCAGCAGCACGTTGGCCAGCGCCACGCGCTTCTGCTGACCGCCCGAGAGCTGTCCCATGGGTTGCTCCAGGTCGCGAATCTTCAGTTGCGTCAACACCTGTTTGGCACGCAACACCTTCTCAGGGTCGCCCTGGTGGTTGAAGCACGCGTCGAGCACCGACTCCTCAGGGTCGAACACGGGCGACTGCTCCAGGAATCCCACCTTCAGGTCCCTGCGGAACACGATGTCGCCCGCGTCGTAGCCCTCCTTACCACAGAGTATGGAGAGCAGCGTCGACTTGCCCGTACCGTTCTTCGCTATCAGCCCCACCTTCTGGCCTTCGCCAATGGAGAAGCTGATGTCTCGGAACAGGGTCAGCGCCCCGAACGACTTCGTCAAATGTTGTACATCCAAATAGGGAACCATCGTACTTTGAACTTTGAACTTTAAACTTTGATCTTTATGATTACCTCTGCAGCGGTATCAAATTTACAATTTTCACTTTTCAATTTTCACTTTTCTCACTGCAAAGGTACTATTTTAATTTGTATATCAAGCGCCTAAAGAGAAAAAAGTGAGAAAAAACTTGGATACGTGTGTGCATTAACTCTTTTTAGAATAAAATTCTCGTCCCGTCTTAAAAAGGGATATTAGGTCAGGACATAAAAAGACAATTGTACAAATATTCCTGAGATTTCTTTGGCGTTTCAGGAATTATTCGTACTTTTGCCGACGGAAAACAATTCAAGAACCCATTGACGACATCCGTCCGCAGGCAACAAAACTCAATAAAAACACATAATAATAAAAAACAAACAATGATGAGGAAGCAACTTTTATTATTCATTCTCCTGTTTCTGCCGATGGTGGCCAGCGCAGACGCTGTGGAGATTAACGGAATCTGGTATAACTTAGTCTCCAAGGTAAAAACAGCCGAAGTGACAAGCAAACCAAGCGGGATATACACAGGAACTGTTGTCATACCGGAGTCAGTAACTTATCAGAATGTAGATTATAGTGTGACGAGCATTGGAGGTAGTGCGTTCTCTGGCTGTTCTGGCCTGACCTCGGTCACCATACCTAATAGTGTGACGAGCATTGGAGAATGGGCGTTCGGTGGCTGTTATGGCCTGACCTCGGTCACCATACCAAATAGCGTGACGAGCATTGGAGAAAGTGCGTTCTCTGGCTGTTCTGGCCTGACCTCGGTCACCATACCAAATAGTGTGACGAGCATTGGAGATGATGCGTTCCGGGAGTGTTCTGGCCTGACATCGGTCACCATAGGAAATAGTGTGACGAGCATTGGTAATAGTGCGTTCTGGGGCTGTTCTGGCCTGACCTCGGTCACCATCCCGAATAGTGTGACGAGCATTGGAAGTCAGGCGTTCGCTTTTTGTCGTGGCCTGACCTCGGTCACCATACCAAATAGTGTGACAGAAATCGGAGAGGAAGCATTTTCCGGATGTAGTTATCTTGCAACACTCACTCTTCCCGAAGACATCAAGGTCATTAAAAAGGGGACTTTCAAGAATTGCGCTATTAAAAGCATAGTCATTCCGGCGAAGGTGGAATTCATCTACGCAGAGGCTTTTGATTGCAATGGGACACAAGAAGTGAAAGTTCTTGCGGAGAAGCCTCCCTTTGCCTATGACAACACTTTCCGTAACTATAACATCCCGCTCTATGTACCAAAAGAGTCCATCAACGATTACCAGTCGACGAATCCGTGGAGTAAGTTCTCGTCGCTGAAGACACTTTCTGGCGAAGATGCTGACATGAAGTGCAAGACGCCCACCATCAGCTATACGAAAGGCAGGCTGACCTTCAGCTGTGAGACGGAGGGCGTGGAATACAAGACCAGCATCACGGACACAGACATCAAAGATTACACGGGCTCGTCCATTCAGCTCAGCGTCACCTATACTGTCAAGGTCTACGCCACGAAGTCGAGCTACCAAAACTCCGACGTGGCTACAGCAACACTCTGCTGGATAGATGTAGATCCCAAAACAGAAGGTATCACAACAGGTACTTCTCATATTCCCGCTAAAGCGGTACTGATTCAGAGCCAGGGCGGCATGCTGACGGTTCAGGGTGCAGACGACGGCACGAAGATTGGTGTGTACAACATCAATGGCACTTTGGCTTGTGAGGGCATAAGCCGTAATGGCTGTGCGACGGTTAATACCAACCTCCAGCCCGGCAGCGTGGCTATTATAAAGATAGGTGACAGGAGCGTCAAGGTCGTGGTGAAGTGAGCTCCGCAACCGTTCAAATAAAAACAAAGCCGTTGGTCGAGCACCTGCGGCTTTCGTTTTTCTAATAGGTTGGTGCTCCTGTGAAGCTGGAACCTGCCTTTTTTCTGTTTCTTGACAACGGAAATTGGGGGAGGATTGTTTCTCCACGGTGAGGGCTGTGGCGGTGGTTCTGAAATGATTTTACATTAGACTTTTTTAATGAAAAATTGTTTCTGGAGGTTGTGGGAAATGAGCCGGATTTTTCTTACCTTTGCAGTTCATTTCGCAAATAAAAACCACACTATAGATATATGAAAGAGAGCATCAATACTGAAGAAATGATGGCGGCGGCAGAGGAGGCATGCCGCCAGTTGGAGCGTGAACAGGAGGAGTTGGAGGATCGGGCCAGGGAACTGAAAATGCGACTGCAGGTGGCGGATGCCACAAAGGAGTTGCTCAGTGAGATTGACCGGCTAAAGGCTGACAACGAGACTCTGCAGACGGAGATTGAGGAACTGAACCAGCAGTTGCAGGAGAAGGACATCCAGCTGAAGGAGTTGGGCAAGCTGTCGGCTGGTGTTGCCAAGAAGTCGTCACAGGATAATGTGTCGAAGGCCTTGCGCATCTACCTGAACACGTCGAAACGCAAGACGCTAAGCAAGCGCGAGGCTGCCAAGACGGTTTTCCTGGAGTTGATAGCCGCGGCCAAGCTGGAGGTTCCTGAGGACATCATGGAGCTGCTGAACCACTTCGACGACGAACAGATTGTAGAGTCCTCGCAGGTGTCGACGACTGGCAATGTGACCGACGACATGTCTGTACTGTTTGCTGCCGAGGCGCAGGTGTTGTGGCAGCGGCTGAGGGATGCTGGCTTCATCGTTGCCGACGGCTACGCTTTGGCTGAGGGCGTGTCGGCCAACCAGGCTGCCTACATCGCCGACCGCATGGCCGAGCGATTACAGATTAAGAAGAAGTGGAAGCTGTTTCAGCAACTATGGGGCATTCCCAATCTGGCTCAGTTGGCAGGCTCGTGGCAGCAGACTGGCAAGTTACCGCCCGATGCACGCCGAATAGACAACCTCTTGAAATAGCCCATAAACAGGGCGTTTGCGGTCTTATATAAGTCTTATAGTAAGTCTTATATAAGACCTTTTTCTTTGCCCTTTTCCTTACCTTTGCAGCACCAATCAACGGGAAAAATGGTCAAGCGTTGGACCGTAGGCCAGTCTCACTTTCCGGTTGTGCGGAGGGTCCCTCGTGTGAGACCGAGGGTTTTCCCGAAAGCAAGAAAAACAATG
>JAEEGH010020096.1_pt1 | contig 13932 bp, 15 predicted proteins | sample 9134181 | NCBI WGS metagenome assembly JAEEGH01 (sample SAMN16246544, study PRJNA631951) | gut metagenome | biome: gut microbiome; feature: rumen; material: DP-attached | host: Bos | place: Iran: Karaj | collected 2018-10
ACTTCAGTGCGCCGGTTCTCTCGAACTCCTTCATGTGCTTCTCTTCGTTGGTGATACCCATGGCGATGAACACCACGGCGAACTCCTCATCGGTTCCGCGGACCTTTGCCTGCCTCGCGATCTGGAGTGCCACCTCGTTGTGGGGCAGACCCGATGCCGAGAAGATCGGCAGCTTCTGTCCCCTGACCAGGGTGTTCATTCCGTCGATGGTGGAGATACCGGTCTGGATGAAGTCCGAAGGACTGTCCCTTGCCCACGGGTTGATGGCTGCACCGTTGATGTCCAGCTTCTTCTCGGGGGTGATGGCGGGTCCGCCGTCCAGGGGCTGTCCGGATCCGGACAGGACACGACCGATCATGTCCTTGGACACGGGCATCTTCATCGTCTCGCCGAGGAACTTGACGGTCGCATCCTTGTCGATTCCCGAGGTTCCCTCGAAGATCTGGACGCAGACGAAGTCGTCGGAAGAATCGAGGACCTGTCCCCTCTTCATGGTTCCGTCGGAGAGCCTGACGCTCACGAGCTCCTCGTATCCGATGGGCTCGGTCTTCTCTACGAAGACGAGAGGTCCCTCGATACGGGTGACTGTCTTGTACTCTTTCTCTGCCATATTTATGCCCCCAGTGCCTTGAACTGCTCGTCGAACTCACCGTCGACGGCCTTGAGCTCGTCATCGATGTTGTCCTCGAACTTAGCCCTCTGGAACCTCTGCTTCGCAGGGATCGAGGTGATCTTGTCCACGGTTGCTCCCGCGGCCAGGGCCTTGTCGGCGAGGTCGGAGAACTTCTTGATCAGCTTGAGCATGACGAACTGCCTGCTGATCGGGCAGTACATGTCGACGGGGTGGTACGCGTTCTGCTGGAGGAAGATCTCACGGATCATCTTCGAGACCTCGAGGGTGATCTTCTTGTCGTCGGACAGTGCGTCCGATCCGACCAGCTGGACGATCTCCTGCAGCTCGGCCTCCTTCTGGAGGGTCTGCATTGCCCAGTCCCTGAGGAGCGGGAACTCCTCTCCGACGTTCTTGTTGTACCAGTCCCTCAGCTGCTTGTCGTACAGTGTGTACGAGGTAAGCCAGTTGATGGTCGGGAAGTGCCTCCTCTCCCTCAGCTTGGTATCGAGTGCCCAGAAGACACGGACGATACGGAGGGTGTTCTGCGAGACAGGCTCCGAGATGTCTCCTCCGGGAGGAGAGACCGCTCCGATGACGGAGATGGATCCGTCGTTTCCGGACAGCGCCCTTCCGATGCATGCACGCTCGTAGAACTCGGACAGCCTGTTGGCGAGGTATGCGGGGTATCCCTCTTCTCCGGGCATCTCCTCGAGCCTCGAGGAGATCTCCCTCATAGCCTCTGCCCACCTTGAGGTAGAGTCCGCCATGAGAGCGACGTTGTATCCCATGTCCCTGTAGTACTCCGCGATGGTCATTCCCGTGTAGACGGAAGCCTCCCTTGCGGCGACAGGCATGTTGGACGTGTTCGCAATCAGAACGGTCCTGTTCATCAGCGGGTTTCCGGACTTGGGGTCCTCGAGCTCGGGGAACTCGGTAAGGACCTCGGTCATCTCGTTTCCGCGCTCTCCGCATCCGATGTAGACCACGATGTCAGCGTCGGACCACTTGGCCAGCGACTGCTGCGTGACGGTCTTTCCGGTTCCGAATCCTCCGGGGATTGCGGCTGCTCCTCCCTTGGCGAGGGGGAACATCGTGTCCAGGACACGGAGTCCGGTCTGCAGGGGTACGGTAGGCTGGTACTTCTCGGCGACGGGCCTGGGGGAACGTACGGGCCACCTCTGCATCATGGTGACCTCCTGTCCGCCGATGACCGCGACGGTCTCCTCGACGGTGAACGAACCCTCCGAGATCTTCTCGACCTTTCCGCTCAGTGTGGGGGGCACCATGATCTTGTGGAGCATGGTTCCTTCCATGACCTCTCCGATGATCTGACCGGGCGCGACCTCGTCGCCCTCGGCAACCAGCGGTTTGAAATCCCATTTCGCTTCTCTGTCCAATCCAGGTGCGGTGACTCCACGGGAGATGAAGTCTCCCATCTTCTCGTTGAGGACCTTCAGAGGCCTCTGGATTCCGTCGTAGACGGAGTGGAGCAGTCCGGGTCCGAGCTCGACTGCGAGCGGACGGCCGGTGTTGACGACCGGCTCTCCGGGTTTGATACCGGACGTGTTCTCGTAAACCTGGATGATTGTCTTGTCGCGGACGATCTTGATGACCTCTCCCATCAGCTTCTCGTTTCCCACCTGTACGACATCATACATACGGGGGGAGATACCGACGGCGGTCACGACAGGTCCTGCGACTCTGTAAATAACACCTTCATTACTCATTTACTCATCCTCTTTGTATAAATCAACGCCAATAGCTCTCTTCACCTTCTCACGAAGGTCGGTCTCCCCGCGTCCCACAGGAACGATGACAGGGCTGATGGAGTCCATAACCCTGGTCTTCACTTGGGGAGTGAGCAGATCGAGATCCTTCCCGTCGGCCGCGAGGACACCGATGTCCGGCTCCTCCATCGCCTTCAGGAGGACTTCCTGATAGTTCTCCTTGTTAGCAACGAACACGCGCCTCAGGCCCGCAAGCCTGAATCCGAGCACGAACTCGTCGCTGCCGATAACTGCGATATCCATTTACACCACCAGAAGTCCTTTGATGATCTCTCTGTCCAGACCGCTCTCGAGTCCCCTTGCGATTATCCTGATGTTGTTGACCTCGTTCTCCTTGTGGATCATGAAGTCGATAACAGGGATGACCGACAGCGGGTACAGGTGCGAGAATGTGCTTGCCTGGGCCATGTGGTACTTCTCGAGCGCCGCGACGATCTCCCTGAGGGGCTTGCTGTCGTCGAGCGCATCCTTGATGTCCTCATAGAACTCAAGCTGCGACAGGTCACCGTTCATGGCGGAGACCGACTCTGCATTGGCGAGCTGTGTGGCCAGCTTCTTATCGATGAGCTTTCCTCCGGGGATGACGTACGTGAGTATGACATCCGCGGGGACGTTCTCTTTCTTCAGCTTCAGAATAGTTTCGAGATTTGTGATATCTATCTCGTTCCTGATGAAGTCCTGGAACAGGCGCTTAGGCCTCGACGAGGGGTCGATACTAAGCAAAAGCTTCTCGTAGTAGATCTTGTCGAGACAGTCCTCTATGACGGCGAGGTTCTTCTCCTCCTTGTACTTGGAAAGCACTGCGGCGGGGATGGTGACCTCGGTCTGCTTCTGGTAAGCGGCGAGGATGTCATCATCGCTGTCCATTGAGATCAGCTTGTCGAGGTGCTCGAGATCGAGCACCCCTGCGGGGACCAGGTCCTCCCTGATGTCGTCAGCGGCCAGTCCGAAGGACCTTCCGCGGAGGATCACCTTGAGGTTCCAGATGTCCCATCTCTCGAGATCGGACACGATCATCTCTTTCAAGTCGCCTTCGGAAGATTCAAGGATGCTCCTGTAGAGCCTTGCCATGTTTGTGTACGTGGCGTGCTCGATGAGGTCTACGCCGCTGTACTTGCCGGTCAGCTCGGTGATCTCCTTCTGGTAGCCGCTCTCGCTGATGAAGCGGGAGATCTCCGGAAGGGACATCATGAGCATCTTGGAGTACGCATCGTCGTTCATCAGGCCGGCCTTCTTGGCCTTGACCCTTGCCACGATGTACGCGTAGTTTCCTTTCTTTCCACTGCGCCCGAACATAACTTCACCCGAAGAGGATATCGGACAACGCCTTCATCTCGCGGTCCCATACGGCCTGCAGCACGGTCTTGTACTGCATGTCGACCATGAGGGTACCGTCGGCGTTCTCGAGCATGATTCCAGCTGAGATCTTATCCGATTTGACGACTTCAGAAACTCCGAGATCCTTGGCGGTCGCCGTGGAGTCCGCGGGTACGTATACCTTGGGGTCCGCGATGACGCCCTTCGCGGATGCGACCATCTTCTTGTACATCGCGGTCTTCTCCTTCTCGGGAGCGGACTCGAGCGACGCGAGGGTCTCTGCGAAGGCCTTGTTGAGGATCTCCTTCTTCTTGGCGAGCACGATCTTCTTGCTCTCGAGCTCAGCGCTCGAGAGCTCCTGGCGTTGGAGCCTGCTGACCGACTCGGCGAGTCTCTTGTCCTCTTTTTCTTTCATAGCTGAGATCTCCGCATCCGCCTGCGCCATGATCTTGGCGATCTCGGCGTCGGCCTCGGCCATGATGGCCGCGGCGGACTGTTCCGCGGATTTGGATATCTCGAGCTTCACATCGTCTAATGCCATTGACGGCACCTGCCAATCATGCGGTGGGGATGCTTATCATGACCATTGCGAGGATTGCAACGACGAGTCCGAAGATGACGATTGTCTCAGGCAGAACCATGAGAACCATTGCCTTTCCGAAAAGGGAGACGTCCTCGGTGATGGCGCCTACTGCTGCTGCTCCGACATCCCTCTCTGCGAGACCTGCTCCCAGACCGGTGATTCCGACTGCGATTCCTGCTCCGATTGCGATAAGTCCGTATCCAACTGTGTCAACCATATTTATGCCTCTGTTTTTTCTATATTAGAGTTGTTTAATGAGTTTACAAGGTGTTTCGAAGTGGTTTTGAGCGGGGCGTACTCGACTCCGCCGCCCACAAAGAATTTGTTCATGCTCTCCACGTACTGCAACCTGAGTCCGTGCAGACCCGCGGAGATGATTGCCAGGAACCAGATCATCAGGTGTCCGACCACGAAGACCAGCGCACCGAATATGATTCCGACAACCCCCGATCCGCCCAGGATGGTGATTGCGATGTAGTTGAAAGCAAGGGCCATACCGGCTTTTGACATACCGATAGCGGCCAGACGGGTGTAGGACAGGATGTTTCCTACGATTCCGGGGAGGTCCAGGATCGCCTGCACCTTCTCCTTGGGGAAACAAAGCGCCACTCCCGCTATGAGTATTACGACTCCTGCGATGAGCAGGTAAAGGAGCGTACCCTCCAGGTCCTTGTGGCTGAAGAGCATCTGGCTCATTGCGTAACAAAGGATCGTCACACCGACAACGGAGAACATCCATCCTCCCTTCTCGAGCATCGCCTCCTTGAAGTTGTGCTGCCTGTTGACGTTCAGGAAGCCGATGAAGAAGGAGATGAGTATGTGGACGATACCGATGAAGACCGACACCTTAAGGAGGAACCCGACAGTGGCCGCACCGATCTTGGTGATTCCGTAGTGCTCGGTTCCGTGGTGCGCGTTGTACACCATTACGCTCTCGAACCAATCGGGCAGATTGACTCCGAGGAGATGCTCCCATGTGATGTTGGTCATCTCGTCATAGTCTCCGGCGAAGTGCATTCCCAGCATCTCTCCGAAGAAGAAGAACCCGAAGATCGCCGCCCAGATTCCTCCGTAGAAGAAGACTGTGGCGATGGCCCTGAAGTCCTTGCTCTTCGCGTGCCTGAGTCCATATGCACCCAGACAGATGAAGGGTATCGCATAGGCCAGGTCTCCGACCATGAATCCGAAGAACATGGGGAAGAATATGCTTATGACGAATGACGGATCGATTTCCTGGTATTTCGGTGTGGAGATCAGCGAAACAGGGTATTCGTAGTGCTTCGCGTACACACCGTTGTTGTACTTGGTCGGGGCGGTCTTGAAGCGGGGCTCGGCGTGTTCCTCCTCGTGGAGGCTCCTTCCCCTCTCCTCTTCCTGCACATCAACCAAAACGCTGTCACCGAACTGCTCCTGAATGCCGTCCTGGAGTTTCTGGAGGTCCGCTTTGGGCACCCAGCCGTCAATGACGTAGGAGTAGTCGGTCGTCGCGATCCTGAGGGGAGTCTCTCCCTTCCTGACTCTGTCCGCAAGGAGGTCGTCGGATGCGGCGATGAATGACTTGTACTGCTCCGAAAGCTGTGCGATCTTCTCGTTGCACTCTTCCAGAGACTTCTCGTTCGCTGCGATATCCGCTTCCGTCTGGCTCATGGCGTCCGCGGGCATCCCGGTCCCCTCGGGGACGTTCAGCTCCACGTATCCGGCCTCGGAAAGGATGGCGGAGACCTCCTCCTTCTGGGCGTTCGCTACGAACACCGCGATGGGGGTCCTTACCTCCTTCTTGTCGACGGAAACGAAAACCTCGGTGTTGGCGACGGCCGCGACCTTCGCCGAGCAGTCGTCCTTTACGGTTCCGACGAACACGGCGAGAGACTGGTAGCCGTCGTAGTCCTCGAGCTTCAGGGGAAGCTTCGAGAGAACAGCGAGGTCCGCTTTCTTCGCTTCTAATTCTGTGATCTTCTGAGCGACCTTGTTCCTTTCATCGACGGCGCCGATAACGATGCTCTCAACGTTCTCGACCTCGCCTGAAGAGATCTTAGCCTCAATGTCGGAGTAGGACTCCTGCGTCTTGACCTTCTTGGGTCTGATGCTGAGGTCCTTCTCCGCAGCCCTAATCTTCAGCAGCCTCTCGGAGGCCTCCGAGGAATAGGACAGGGGTGCACCGATGGTGAAACCCTCATCCGAGTCGTTGGTATAATCGATCAGGTGGACGACGCCCAGCTTGTATATGGCCTCGATGACCTCATCCAAGCGGGACTTGTTGCCCACAATCACAACTCTACTCATCGACTCAGGAAGTGACATCTATGCTCCTCTCGAACTCTTCTGTAAGGAATTTCTTCACTTCGTCGATCTTGGCGTCAGCCTTGGATTCAAGGTCTGCTGCCTCGTTTCTCCCCGCGCTGAGAAGAGTCTCACGCTGAGCAGAAAGATCATCCTTGGCCTTGGAGATACCGTCCTCGTAATTCTGGCGCATCTGGTTCTCAGCGTCCTGAATCTTCTGAACGGACATCCTTCTGGCATCGGCGATCTTCGCTTTCTTGTCAGACTCTGCCTTCGCGACGGTGTCCGCGGCGTTTTTCTCCGCGGCCTTTATCTCATCAAGTATGGCAGTACGGTCCAAGTTACACTCTCCGACTGGTTAATGTACTTGCCTGTATTCAATGAACCTACTTAAAGGGAACGGGTCGCTTTATAGGTAAGAAATTGGTAGGAAAAGCCCTCACAGCTGGATATCCTTCTTGGGGGTGTACTCCCTGATCAGGATATTGGTCTCGGCGAACAGCTTCTTGGAGAGGTCGTCGACGTATCCCTCGTGATAGACGACCTCCTTGATGCCGGCGTTGATGAGGATCTTGGCGCACATCGAGCAGGGGTATGTGGTGGTGTAGATGGTGGAGTCCTTCACACTCACGCCGAAATAGGCTGCCTGGATTATAGCGTTCTGCTCGGCGTGGACGCCCCTGCAGAGCTCGTGCCTCGTACCGGAGGGGACCTTCATCTGCTCGCGGATGCATCCCAGTACCTCGCAGTGCTCGGTGCCCTTGGGCGAACCGTTGTACCCGGTGGAGAGGACGCGCTTGTCCTTCACCAAAACCGCTCCGACGTGCCTCCTGATGCATGTGGATCTCGTGGATACCAACTGTGCCATTTCCATGAAGTACTCGTCGTTGTCCGGGCGGTTCATGCAACGGTGATGCATATGGGGAGTTAATATCGTTGTCGCCCGGAGGGCCGCGTTTTTTTCCGGAAATGCCGTAAGGCTTTATTAGAGGGGTCTGCGATAGACGTCCGTGGAAAAGGAGACGAGGAACCTCATCATCGTTTTCGCCGTGGTCGCGGTGCTCCTCTTGGGGGGATACCTAGGCGTGAAGGCCTATTCGGGCGTCAGCCCGCCCTTCACCGTCATCAACTCCGGCAGCATGATGCACTCCTCGGATTCCAAGATCGGGATAATCGACACCGGGGACATGCTCCTGGTGAAGGATCCGGACTCCAAGGACATTACCACGTATGTTGAAGGCTCCAAATCCGGCTACAGGAGCTTCGGCGAGTACGGCGACGTGATCGTCTACAAGAAGCCGAACCAGAACATCATCCACCGCGCGATGATAGAGCTAGAACTGAAGTCGAAGAGCGGTACGACGTGTGTCTGGCACATTCCGTCATTGGACGGTTTCGACAAGTGGACGGTCACCGACAGCAGCATCTACACCGAGGAATCCGGATGCAAGGCCGCATGTTGGAACGCGGAGACCTGCGAGCTCACCCTGGACAGCACAAAGTCGGGATGGTACTTCTGGCTGACCGACGTCGGATATGCGGACGTCAACGTGCCCATCTGTCTCTACGACCTGGCGAAGTACACCGAGACGGGTACCGTCGGCTACCTCACCAAGGGGGACAACGGCACGACCAACACCCGCTTCGACCAGACCTCCGGGATAATGCCCAACACCCTCGTCCAGAAGGACATGATCAAGTCCGTGGCGGTCTTCGAGATCCCGTGGCTCGGGGCGCTGAAGCTCTACCTCAACGGCAACGGGTCCAAGGTCCCGTCCAACACCACCGTCGACCTGATTATCTCGATAATCGTCCTCATCGCCGCCGTGGTGCTGATCAACGTGCTCACCAACGTCGTGTCGAGGAAGCTCGCCGAGAAGCGTTCCGGTAAGGAATGATCCCGACATCTGGCACATTCCTCATGGGGTGCCATGCTGATTAGTTTTTTAAAAAGAAAGGGTTAAGGTAAAAGGTTTGTATCTTAACAGATCGACCGTGAAGGTTCATCCGAAAAGTGCGCTGAGACCGGCTGCTGCCTCTTCCTCAGAAACTGCCTCTTCCTCGGGCTCCTCAGGCTTTGCTGCGGGTGCCTCGGATGCGGCTGCTGCGGGAGCTGCGGCTGCTGCGGGTGCTGCTGCCATGACGGATGCGGAGGCGATTGCCTCTGCGATGTCAACTCCCTCAAGCGAGGAGACGAGTGCCTTGATCTTTGCGGCGTCTGCCTCTACTCCTGCGGCCTTAAGGATAGCTGCGATAGCGTCCTCGGTGATGTCCTTGCCTGCTGAGTAAAGAACCATTGCGCTGTAGATATACTGCATTGTATTCACTCCTATTTATCCGAATAATGCGCTGAGGCCGGCTGCGGCTTCTTCCTCGCTGACCTCACTCTCTTCTTCTTCGGGCTCATCCGCTTTCGCGGGCTCGGCTGCTGCGGGTGCGGCGGGCGCTGCTGCTGCGGCGGCGTTAAGCCTCGCAGCGATGCTGTCGTCCGTGTATCCGGAAGCCGATGCAACGGCAAGCATCTGTGAGTCTGCCTTTGCAATGAGCATCTCTATGTTCTCTTTGGTTGGTATCGCGGCTGATATGGAAAGGCCGAGTGCCTCCCTGAATGCCTTCTGGATGAGAGGTGCGATTGTCTCCTTTGCGGGGTAGACGATGGAAACTCCCAACGCGCGGGCATTGTAAGCAGCCGTAGCGAACATGTCTCTGTAGTAGTTCTCCGGGATATCCAATACATCCTTGTGGTAGATCACTCCGTCATCGTAGACCGCCCTGAGGTCGAGTCCGACGACCATGGGAAGGATCTCCAGTTTGGGGAGCATTGCTGCGACGTTCGCGGGGATGGGTTCGCCCTCCTTCACGAGCGTGGTATCCTTCTTAACTGCGATCTTTCCGCCCTCGATGGAAGCGGGAAGACCGATCTTCTGAAGTTCACCGATGATGGGTCCGGGTCCGAACGGCGTGGGTCCCTTGGGAACCACGATGTCGTAGGGCGCGATCTCTCCGGGCTTCGCTGCTGCGCGGGTCTTTGTGGACTCCATCTTAGCAAAGAGCCTGAAGGGGTTGATGTCCGTGGACACAACCGCGCACTGACCGTAGACCTTGTCCTTGAGTCCGATGATCTCGGGCCTGGACTCAGCTGCCTTCTCGAGTGCGAGAAGGATCAGGTTGTTCTTCGTCATCTTGACGACGGCGTGTCCCCTGAGTCCGGCTCTCATGGACTGGATCTGCTGACCGCCGATGCCGTGTACGTCGACGATCGCGACGACGGGCTTCTCGGTCATGAGCTGGACCAGTTCATCCACCAGTGTCTTCTTCCAAGCTGCGACGTGTGCCATCTCGAGACCTCCTCAGATTAACCTCTCGGACGGACCCATGGTCGTCTTCACGTAGGATGAATCGATGTTCATCCTTCCCTTCTCGAGCTTGAGCTCGATCCTCTTGAGAAGAGCGTCGATGTTCTCGGCGATCTGCTCAACGGGCATGTCGGCGGTTCCCACGGGTGCGTGGAAGGTAATTCTGTCTTTCGTCCTGACTGAAACAGTCTTGCGGAGGGACTCGATCATTCCCGTGGGGTCTGCTCCCGGGGGAATGGGCTTCGGCATCTTTCCGCGAGGACCGAGAACGGTTCCCAGCCTCTTACCGACGACCGCCATCAGAGGCGCTTCGGCGATGAAGTAGTTGGTAGTGTTCGCGATCTTCTTTGCCTGTTTCTTGTCGTCCGCGAGCGTCTGAAGTTCTTCAGGCGTGATCACGAGATCGGCAACATCTTTCGCTTTTAAGGCAAGTTCGCCACCACCAATCACGCAGATGCGGACCGCCTTGCCGCGACCGTTCGGGAGGATGACATCCTCGGTGATACGGTTCTTGGGCACGGAGAGGTCCACGTCCTTGAGATTGATGGCCAACTCAACCGTCTCAACAAAATTGCGCTTCTTTGCACCCTCGAGTGCCTTCTGCACAGCCATTACGGTTGACTTTTCTGCCAATACAATTCCTCCTCGTAGTGCTAGCGGGCTTACGCCCTCCTACAAGTATGCGGGACTAAGGAGGAGTCATATTTAAAGATGATGCATCATGAGGCATCAGGGACTTCGACAGAGTGGCCGCAGATGATGGATTCGTCATCGATCTCGCTGTATATCCCCTTGGGAGTCATGTGCCAGGGACCTCCAGGTCTGTGGGTGAGTTCGACCAGCTCTTCGGTCTTCAGCCCCCCGTATCTATCCAGGGTCCTGTCGATCGAGTCCATCTTCATCACGCCATCCTCTGAGAACATTATCCTGCTTCTGTGCTGTACCCTTAACTCGCTGCTGAAGACCTCGGTGTCGTCATCGTAATCGATCTGCTTTCCCGGATGGATCCTGCTGCTATCCCTGAGTGCATCATAGACAGAAGCCACGACTGGACCGTGGTCGAAAGCGTATATCTTGTCCTCGAAGAGCCTCTTGCCTGTGCTGCAGAGATAGTCGGCGTAGCACATGTATGTGAGCTTCTGCACCCTGGTGTGGGTGCATTTCTGCCTCGACAGGATGTATCTCGCCACTTCTTTCCCGTCGATGTGCTGCTCTCTTTTCAGCAGGTCGGTGAACTCGTCGGCCGTTTTTATGATTTTAACATCGTCGAAGTACGGATCCTTCTTCACGACTGAATCCCAAGATTCGGAATCTGCGTATAACTGATGCGTGCTGAATGGTGCACCTGGATACGCAGAACCGACCTTCTTGACATCCTCGCTCATCAGGCTCTCCTGGCCGCCTATGTAATGGAGACCGATGCGGGTGCCGGTAGAATATGAGCTGCTTAGAATTACCATATGTTTGATCATTCCGAACTCAACTCCGATTCCCACTCTTTGTATCTGTATCTGTGATTCTTATGAGATTCCTGATTCGTTGTCTCATCCTGGCTCTTCCATATCTGAAGTTCCCATCTGAACGCTATGTTTTTGTATTCTCCGTTTTCGTATTAAAGTATATATGCGTCGCTCTGTAGACGTGTCCCAGCGACCTATGTTTCTCTTTTTTCTCTTCAATGACAAACCCACGATCTTCAAATCTCTTACGAATGTCTATAAACTTGTAACAGACAATCGATTTGTCATATGCAAGAGTGGGGCCTAACAGGTGAAACCCGTCCTCCCCGCTCTTACAGAACAATCCTCGTCCCGATATTAACAATATAGCAGAGGATTACTTCCACTTAACGGTGTTAACGACCATCTCAGGGAGCTTCTCCGGATCCTTGAAGGTCTCGATGACCCAATCCCTCACGGACTCGATCAGCTTCACGTAGCAGTCGTAGAGCTCCTTGTCATCCGTTGCGGATTCGAAGTTCTCCTTCCTTCCGAAGTCCTTCAGCAGCTGGGGGCCCTCCCAGGGGACGTCGTCCTTCAGCCTGTCGTAGGTGGCCTTCTCCAGGAACACCAGGTAGTCGACCTTCTGCATAATGTCCTTCCTGCTGAACTTCTTGGATGACCAGCGCCTGATGTCGTATCCGTTCTGGTACATCACGGAGATCAGCTCGCAGTCGATGAAATCGTTCTTGGGTCCCGCGCTCTGCACCTCGTAGATGTCGCCGTACGTCTCCTTCAGGAAGTATTCCGCGATCTGCGACTGGAGGTCGTTGAGTTCGTCGATGAGAAGAATCTTGATCTTGTTGGTTTTCTTCTTCAGCAGGGCCATGACACTCAATCGCCCCATACGGTTTAAAGGTATCCCGCCCGTCGCCAACGCAACAATTATTTCGATACACGGTCATGGCACGTCGCCACGATGATGATCGTTTTCGAGCTGAACATGATGATAGACGGGCGAGCTGAGTGGCCTCTTACCGTTCGACTCCTGCCGAATCCAATCCCTTATAAGGAAAATAGCCTATCTGCGCATCATGTGGCCCGCACTGCAGATAGCATTGGACCTTCACCAGCTGAAGAGGGCGATGGGCATCGCCAAGGAAGCGGTGGAAGGCGGAGCGGATTGGATAGAAGTCGGAACACCCCTCATCAAGAGCGAGGGCGCCGAGGCCGTGCGCGTGCTGAGGAAGGAGTTCCCCAAGCACAAGATAATCGCCGACACCAAGACCATGGATGTCGGAGGATTCGAGGTGGAGATCATGGCCAAGGCGGGAGCGGACATCATCACAATCCTGGGCCTGGCCGACGACGGTACCCTCACCGAGGGCGTGATGACCGCGAGGAAGTACGGCGCAGAGGTCATGCTCGATCTCATAAACGTTCCTGACAAGGTCAAGAGGGCGAAGGAAGCAGAGAAGATGGGCGTATCCTACATCTGCCTCCACATGGGCATCGACGAGCAGATGAAGGGCGAAGAGCCCCCCATCGAGACACTGAAGACGCTGGCCAGGGAGACCAGCATCCCGATCGCGGTCGCCGGGGGCATCACCGCGGAGAACGCCGGCGATTATGTTGCTGCCGGAGCGTCCATCGTCATCGTGGGCGGAGGCATCTACAAGACCGGCAATGTGGTGGAAGCGGCGAAGAACGTCAAGAACTCCATGCTCGGCAAGGAGATCACCCTCTCGCTGGCGAAGAAGTACGGCGAGAACGAGCTGTTCGAGGCTTTCTCGCAGGTATCCACATGCAACATCTCCGATGCATATCACAAGCAGGGTGTCGTCTTCGGACTCACGCCCCACATCAAGTCCGGGGAGAGGATGGTCGGACGCGCGCTCACCGTGCAGACCACCAACGGCGACTGGGCGAAGCCCGTCGAGGCCATCGACCAGGCGAAGAAAGGGGACATCATAGTAATCGACGTCGGCGGAGCACCCGTCGCAGTCTGGGGAGAGCTGGCATCCTGGTCCGCCCGCATGCAGGGATGCAACGGGGTCGTCATAGACGGTGCCATCAGGGACCTGGACGACATCAAGGCCATGGGATTCCCCGCATTCTCCAGGACCGTGGCACCCTGCGCCGGCGAACCCAAGGGATACGGCGGCATCGGCATCGAGATCAAGATCGGAGGCCAGCCCGTCAGGACCGGCGACTGGATTATCGGCGACGAGAGCGGACTGATCGTGGTACCCAAAGAGGTCGCGGTCGAGGTCGCCAACCGTGCGGTGCACGTCCACGAGAACGAGAACCGCGTGCGCGAGGAGATCAAGAGAGGTTCGACGCTCTCCAAGGTCAACGAGCTCGCCAAGTGGGAACCCGTCAAGTGAAACCTATGCGGCAGGGGCCCCCTGCCGCTCACAATCATCTTATCTGGCTCTTCGCCGTTCTGTAAAAAAATTAAAGGAAGGTCCCGAAGGACCTTCTGTTCATGCTGCCTTCTTCTTCTTCCTCGCAACGACGACGATCACTATGATGACCACCACTAGGAGGACGATGA
>JAEEGH010020097.1_pt1 | contig 13932 bp, 9 predicted proteins | sample 9134181 | NCBI WGS metagenome assembly JAEEGH01 (sample SAMN16246544, study PRJNA631951) | gut metagenome | biome: gut microbiome; feature: rumen; material: DP-attached | host: Bos | place: Iran: Karaj | collected 2018-10
CAAAGGTCCTAATACCGGTGGAATGGGAGCTGTTTGTCCTCTTGAAGATGTTACAGACAAGACAATGAAGCAGTTCAATAAGGCAATTCTTGAGCCAACACTTAATGGTCTTATCAAAGAAAAGTTCGACTACCGCGGATTTATTTTCTTTGGTGTAATGTTGACTTCAAAAGGTCCAAAGCTCCTGGAATATAACTGCCGTCTTGGCGACCCTGAAACTCAGGCTGTTCTTCCTTTGATGGATTTTGATTTTACTTCTATGTGTACTGCAATTTTGAACGGTACCCTTAAAGATTTTGAGTTTAAGTGGAAGCCTGGATATCAGGTTGCACCATGTATGGTTAGCGGCGGATATCCTGGAGCATACGAAAAAGGCAAGGAAATTACAATCAATAAACCGCTTTTGAATGCAAGTACTGCTAAGGTCTTTGTTGCGGGAGCTGTTGCAGGCCGTCGCCACGAAAATGACCTGCTTACAAGCGGCGGACGTGTTCTTGCCTGCTCTGCTTACGGTTCATCTTTCAAAGAAGCATGGACAAAGGCTTATCAGGGAATCAGCGCCATCAAGTTTGACGGCGCCTTCTTCCGTAAGGATATTGGACTCCCTGGCGCTGCTGAGAGCGGAAAGCTATAAATACTTAATCAGTTCTGGTCTTATTGCATCCAGGCGGCTGTCGGCGAGACCGAAGTCCATCTGGCGGAAAGACCAGGCAGCACGGCCTATTCCGTGATTGTTGAATACTGTTGAAATAAGGCGGTACCATTCGAGGGTGTCCTCTGGTGTCGCCTTTTCTATTGCTCCATATTCACCACAGTAAAGCAGAACATTTCTTTCCTCTGCAATTTTTACAGCTTCTGCAAAAATTGTTTCAAAGTAATTTACATCTACAGTAGCATCAGGGGCAAAGGCTCCAAATGCTGTACCGATCTGACCAACCTTTTCTGAAGTAGCCTTTATATAGTCTGCAAACTTAGACTTAAGCGGAAAGCGGAAATCAGGATTCATATTCGGGCCAACCCATGGAGCTCCCTGATGAGTAAATACGAGCGGTTCATAGCAGTGGAAGTTGTAAACAATGTTTTCGTCGTATGGGGCATCCAGGTCCTTTACAGATGCCAGAGAGTTGTTCCAGTAACTGCCTACAAGAATCTTTGTTGCTGGTGCGATTGCGCGGATGCGCTGAATACAGGTCTTTGCAATGGCATTCCATTTCTTACAGTAAGACTGGTCTGTTACTTCATTCAAAAGCTCAAAGCAGATTTCGTTCTTTGTACCTGCAAATACATCCTTAAAGTTTTCTGCAAGCGATTCCCAGAGTTTATAAAATCTTTCCTGGAGTTTTTCGTCTTCAAAGAAACCTGATTCTTTATAGCCTATGTCAAATGAATAACCGCAGGTCTTGTGCAGGTCCAGAATCATGTTAAGATTATTTTCTGCACACCATTTTGCAGCCTGTCTGATTCTTTCGTAGCCCTTTTCAATTTTCTGGCCATCAGCTTTTTCAACAAGTTCATAATCAATTGGCAGACGGATATGGTCCAGTCCCCAAGCCGCTATAGTTTTAAAATCTTCTTCTTTTATAAATGTGTCATAACGTTCTTCTGTGTGATTGCACTGAGAGTACCAGCCGCCAAGGTTTACACCATGCATAAAGCCATCAAATCTCTTCATAAAAAAAACTCCATAGTAAAAAAGATGTGTCATTTTACTATGGAGCTCTTGAAATGAATATAAGAGTATTACTGTAACTTACTGTACGCTGTAAAGCAGGTCTTCATAGCTTGGGAAAGGCTTGTATTCTTCGCCAAGGAGAGGTTCAATCTGGTCTGCTACGGCACGAACATCTTCCATTGCAGGAATTACTACCTTTGCATAAGCGTGGGCTCTCTGCATAAGATCTGTAATAGCGCGGGTTTCTTCGTGCTTCTGGGCCAGGGCGTCTGCCTTGTTGGAAAGATCATTTACGAGGGTATTGAGCTTTTCCATGAGCTTGAGGCCGGCATCGCACATTGTCATAACGCGCTGCATCTTGAACTCTGTATCAGAAAGAACATTGAGATATTTGAAGGCTGCAGGAATGATGTCCTTATGAACCATCTCCAGCATTGTGTTTGATTCAATGTTTATAACCTGACAGTATTTTTCCAGTTTGATGTCGTAGTGGCTCTTCATTTCTTCCGGAGTGTAAATGCCGAGGCGAGTGAAGAGGTCGATGTTTTTCTGGTCCAGATAGTGCTCAATTGCTTTTGGAGTTGTGCGGTAGTTTTTGAGACCGCGGCGTTCTGCTTCTTCAATCCATTCCTGGCCGTAACCGTTTCCGTTGAAAAGGATGCGCCAATGAGCGGTGATTTCGCGTTTAATCAGCTTTTCGAGGTCTGTATCAAAGTCTTTAGACTGCTCCAGCTCGTCGGCAAAGGCGCGGAGTGAATCAGCCAGAATCGCATTCATTATTGTGTTTGGACCGCTGATAGAAAGATTGCTTCCTACAGAGCGGAACTCAAAGCGGTTACCTGTAAAGGCAAATGGAGAAGTTCTGTTGCGGTCTGTTGAGTCCTTTGGAATTGGTGGGAGAACGTCAGCTCCAATAGACATTTTGCCGCCCTTCTTTCCATTGTAGTCGGTTCCGTCTTTGATAGCCTTAAGAACTGCATCAAGCTCGTCACCAACGTAGATAGAAATGATTGCAGGAGGCGCTTCGTTTGCTCCAAGACGATGATCGTTTCCGGCGCTTGCAACAGAGTAGCGGAGCAGAACCTGGTTTTCGTCTACAGCCTTGATTACGGCAGTAAGGAAAAGGAGGAACTGAGCGTTATCGCGTGGAGTTTTTCCAGGACTGAAAAGATTTTCGCCCAGGTCTGTAGCAACTGACCAGTTGTTGTGCTTACCGCTGCCGTTAACTCCTTCAAAAGGTTTTTCGTGGAGAAGGCAGATAAGGCCATGACGGCGGGCTACCTTTTTCATGATTTCCATTGTAAGCTGGTTCTGGTCAGCGGCAAGGTTGCTTGTTGTAAAGATTGGTGCCATTTCGTGCTGGGCAGGAGCAACTTCGTTATGTTCTGTTTTTGCGTAAATGCCAAGCTTCCAGAGCTCTGCATTCAAATCTTCCATGTATTCAATAACGCGAGGTTTGATTGCAGCAAAGTACTGGTCATCCATTTCCTGACCTTTTACGGGGCGGGCACCAAAAAGGGTACGGCCGCACATCTTAAGGTCCTTGCGTTTCTGATGGAGTTTTTCATCAATTAAGAAATATTCCTGCTCAGGGCCCATAGTTGTAGTAACATGCTTTGCCTTGTTGCCGAAGAGCTTGAGAATACGGAGAGACTGTTCATTAATTGCTTCCATTGAGCGGAGAAGCGGAGTCTTTTTATCGAGGGCCTCACCGTTATAAGAACAGAAGGCTGTAGGAATACAAAGTGTGTGATCTTTTACAAAAGGATAAGAGGTAGGGTCCCATACAGTATAACCGCGGGCTTCGAAGGTTGAGCGCTTTCCGCCGTTAGGGAAACTTGAAGCATCCGGTTCACCCTTAATCAACTCTTTTCCAGAGAAGTTCATGAGGATTTTCCCTTCATCTGCGGGAGTAAGGAAGGAATCGTGCTTTTCTGCTGTAATACCTGTAAGCGGCTGGAACCAGTGAGAGTAGTGGGTTGCTCCCTTAGAAATAGCCCAGGTTTTCATGGCTTCTGCAATCTGATTTGCGGCTTCCAGGTCCAGGGGCGTTCCTTCCTCCATAGTGTGCTTAAGAGCCTTAAAGGTTTGAGAAGGAAGCATTTCCTTCATAACTGACTGGTTAAATACCAGACTTCCAAAAAGTTCTGGAACATTAGTGTTTGTCATGTGGAACTCCGTGCTATTTACCCGGATAGGGCCGCGTCATTGCGATTTATGTAATGTATAAAAATATTTTAATGATTTTCAGACCTCTTTGCAATCTCGTTTCAGAAATCAAAAAAAGTGTGTTATACTATATAAAATGATTTTAGCGCACATTTCAGATTTGCATCTGGGAAAATCCCTTCATAGTTTTTCTTTAATTGATGATCAGGATTATATTCTGGAAGAAATTGCCGGAATTCTGGTCGAAAAAAAGGTAGATGTTCTTATTATAGCCGGAGACGTTTACGATAAAAACGTTGCCCCCGAAGCAGGCCTTAAAATACTACGAAAGTTTCTAAACCGCCTCGTTGCAGCAAAAATTAAGGTATTGATTATCAGCGGAAATCATGATTCTGCAGAGCGCCTGACCTTTGGTGCCGAATTCATGACAGATAAAGGTATTTATTTTTCTAAGCTTTATGACGGTCATATTGAGCCTGTAGTTTTGAATGATGAGTCTGGACCGGTTAATTTTTATCTGCTTCCTTTTGTTAAGCCTTCTACCGTCCAGCATTATTTTGAAGATGAAAAAATAGAATCCTGGAGTGATGCTGTAGCCTGTGCCGTTGAACATATGCAGGCTGACTACAGCCAGCGTAATGTAATTGTGGCTCATCAGAATATTATGAAGGCCGAACACTGTGATTCTGAAGAAACTATTATTGGTGGTCAGGATGCAGTTAGTGATGAGATTTTTAAGGATTTTGATTATACCGCCCTTGGTCATATTCACAGACAGCAGAAAATCGGAAATCACAATGTAATGTTCTGTGGAACTCCGCTCAAGTATTCTGTGCAGGAGTTTAAGCAGGACAAGGTTATGCCCCTTATAACTCTTGGCGAAAAAGGAAAGGTTGATATTGAACTCATTCCTCTTAAACCAAAACGTGACCTTCGCCAGATTACCGGAAGACTTGATGAAATCATGAAAAAAGCTATGGATGACCCGAATAATCATGAAGATTATATTGATGTCATTCTGACTGATGAAGATGAAATAATGGACGCAATTGCAACCTTGCGAAGCCTTTATCCAAATGTTTTAAAAATCACTTACGACAATAAGGCAACTAGAGCTGCAGAAAATATAGAAAAATTTGATACAGTAAATAAGCAGAATCCTCTGGAAATTTTTGAAGCCTTTTTTTCTTCGCGCCGGGGAACCGATATGGATGAAGAACAGAAAGGTTATGTTAAATCTCTTATTGAGAAAATCTGGGGAGAAAACTGATGAGACCATTAAAGCTTGTAATGACAGGATTTGAATCCTACAAAGATAAAACAGAAATCGATTTTGAAAAGCTTGGAACTCAGGGGCTCTACCTTATTACCGGTGATACAGGAGCGGGTAAAACTACAATTTTCGATGCCATCACTTTTGCCCTTTATGGCAGTCCCAGCGGTGGTGATCGAAGTGTCGAAATGCTTCGTTCTCATTTTGCAGATGAAAATACTCCGACTCGGGTAGAACTTGATTTTGAAGTAAACGGAAAAAAATATCATATTGTCAGAAATCCTGAATACGAAAGAAAGGCTTTACGGGGTGAAGGTATTACCGTGGAAGCCGCAGGTGCATCCTTGCAGTGCGAAAATCAGGAGCCTATCAGCGGGCTTTCAAAGGTAAATCAGGAAATAGAAAAATTACTGAACCTCAGAAAAGAGCAGTTCTGCAGTATTGCAATGATAGCCCAGGGGCGTTTTCAGCAGCTCCTCCTTTCTAAAAAAGATGAAAAGGAAAAAATCTTTAGGGAGCTTTTTCATACAGAAAAATATGAAAGACTGCAGAATCAGCTTAAGACAGATAAAAGCGAAGCAGAAAGAAATGTAAGCGATCTGCACTTAAGACTTAGTGAAGCCCTGGGACGAATTGAAGTCAGCCAGCAGGATTCGGATTTTGAAAAACTGAATCAGATTAAAACAAGTTCCTTTGTGAAGGAAGAAGAAATCGAAGTGCTCCGGGCTTTTGTTGCAAAGGACCAGGGACTTCTTGCTGAGGTTTTGACTAAAATAAGTGACCTGGAAACAAAGCTTGAAAAAGTAAGTGAAGAACTGAGTATTGGCGAAGCCAGACAGAAGCTGGAAGACCAGTGTAAAGCGGCAGAAGAAGCTCAAAAAGAAAAAACAGTGGAACTGGAAAGTCTGCTTCAGGCTAAAAAGAATGCAGAAAAAGAAGCTGAGGTACTTCCTGAACTGGAAAAAGAAAAGACTCTGCTTGAGGCTTCCTTAAAGGATTATGAAGAAATCGCAAAGGCAGAAAAAGAATTAAATGCCTTAAACGAAAGTATTTCTGCAGATGAAAAATCACTGGCCCTTGAGGAAAGTAAAGAAAAAGATTTGAATGAAAAAATCGAATCCAATAAAAAACTTCTGGCAGATTTAAGAAATGCCGGTGAAAATATAAGCGGTCTTAATGCCGCTCTCGAAAAGATTGGAAATGAAATAAAAGAACTTAATGATATAGAAGTTCTTTATAACAATTTGGCTTCGAACAAGAAGAAACTTGAGGACGCACAAAAGGATGCAAAATTTGCGATAGATAAGGCTGATTCTGCAAATAAAGCTTATGCAGAAAAATTAAGACTCTTTAATCTGGAACAGGCAGGTATTCTTGCTGAAACTCTTGCCGAGGGACAGCCCTGTCCGGTATGCGGTTCAAAGGAACATCCGCAGCTTGCAAAAAAATCAAGCCAGGCACCAACTCAGAAAGAAATCGAAGAGGCAAAAAAAGCGGCTGACCAGGCGGGTAAAGCTTCGACTGAATTTGCAGTTGCTGCAGCAGAGCAGAAAACTACGGTAGAAAAAGAAAGCGAGCAAATCAACAAGCTTCTTAAAAATCATTTTGAAGAAATTTCGGCAGACAGCGAAACTGTAATAGAAAAAATAAAAGAGAGAAAGCTGCAGTTAGAGGCCGAAGAAGAAGCAGTAGAAGAAAAGCTAAAAAAAGAAGAAGCTGATAAAAAGCGCTGTAAAGAAATTGAAGAGGCAATCCCGGTATACGAAGGAGATTTGAAAAAGCTTACAGATGCAGTAGTGCAGCTTACGACAAAGATTTCCGGGGACAAGGGAAAATATAACGAGGGTAAGAAAAATCTGGAAGAAAAAAAGAGCGGCCTGAAATATAAAACCCTTGAAGAAGCTCAGCAAAGATACAGCAGTCTGCAGCAGCAGATTAATCAGCTGAATCAGAATGTAAAAACTACCGCGGAAAAAGCTCAAGCCTGTGAAAAAGAAATTGAAAGTCTCAAGGGCGAAATTGGTGGACTCAAGAATCAACTGGAAAGAACTAAGCCTGTTGATATGGAAAAACTGAATGCCAGAAAAGTTCAGTTTTTCGAAGAGAAGAATGCACTTGGCGAACAAAGAGATTCTATAAATAAACGCAGTGGTATAAATCAGGAAAGCTTGAAATCTGTAGAAGCTCTTGTTCCTGAAATTGAAAAGGCTACAGACAGATATAATATGATCAGTGCTTTAAGTGAGGTTGCGGCCGGTGACCGTCGCGGTAAAAGTGGTAAGCCTTCGCTCGAAACTTATGTGCAGATGCATTGCCTGGACCAGATAAACAGACGGGCTAATCTGCGCTTAAAAACTATGACTGACAATAAATATGAGCTGCGCCGCCGTATTGAAGAAAACGGAGCAGAGCTGGGGCTGGACCTCAATGTTAAGGATTTTTACACTGGCCGCGAACGTGGTGTTCAGACACTTTCCGGTGGAGAACAGTTTCAGGCTTCTCTTTCTCTGGCCCTGGGACTGGCAGATGAAATACAGAGCAGCTCCGGCGGAATAAAACTGGATACAATGTTTATTGATGAAGGCTTTGGAACTCTGGATTCTGAAACCCTGAACAAGGCAATGCGGGCTCTGGAAACTTTGTCTCAGGGCGACAAGCTGATTGGAATCATTTCGCATGTAGAAGAACTGGAAGCACGCATAGCTAAAAAAATCTGTGTAAAAAAAGATGAGTCGGGTGTGAGTCATGCGGCTCTGGTTGAAGATTAAAAAGGGGAAATGCCATGAAAAAAAAGTATGGAATTCTTTTGACTTTACTGATGCTGATAGTCCTTACCGGATTTACAGGCTGTTTTTCAGAAAAGAAAAGTGTCTTTTACGACAGTGAATGGATCATGAAAAATTATGATTCTCAGGGGCAGCTTTACTATCAGCATTTGATTTTGCAGCCAGGTCACAGGGTAATGCTTCGTGCTTCTTATGCGGATTCTTCCAACATTATTGTCTGGACAGGAAAATATAAAATCACTTCCAGAAAACTTGATTTTGATTTTACAGAATGTGTTCGTTATGAAAACGGTGAGGTTGTGGGAGAGTATAAGGCAGGTCAGCTTGTAAAATTCTACAACGGCGATTTTTATTATTCTGTTGCCGGATTTGATGTAAAGGATTCTGGCTCTGGTGAAGCAGCAGAAACTACAGAAGTGGACACTCCAGAGAAATCAAATAAAATCTACCATCTTGAATTAATACGACCTAAGAATTATTTCTATGGCGAAAACAAAGATATCTTTGGAAATCCAATGGAAGAATTTATAAAAGTGAAATAAGCTTTTCTGGTGTAAGGTTATAGGCTTCGCGGCCAAGCTTCTGAGAAAGGAGGGCGTGATGCTCTGCGGCTGTTATGGCTGCCTGGCTTGCTGTATAACCTTGAGCCAGCAGGGAAGCAGTCATGCCTGCGAGCAGGTCGCCGCTGCCGCCCTTTGCCAGGGACTGGGCACCGTCCGCGATTATATAAGTTTCGCCTGAGGAGGCAATAAAGGTATTAGCGCTTTTCATAATTACTGTGGTATGAGGGAAGCGTTCTGTAAGGAATTTTCCTGCAGCTACCCTTGCTTCCGGATTTTCTGCCAGGGCTGCAACGGAAATGTCTCCTTCGGCCTTGCAGGCTTCGAGCAGGCGGCTGAGTTCAGAAAGGTGAGGAGTAAGAACAATTCTTGCGTCCTCAAAACTGTTAAGAGTTTCGAGAAGGGCCGGGCTTTCAGACGAAGTAATCATACCCGCATCCAGCAGAACGGCCGGAGACTTTACTGCCTTAAACCAGTTTATAAGCAGAGAGGCTGCTTCTTCAGAGAAGTCAGAAAATCCCGAGCCTGCAAGAAGACAGCTGGCTTTTTTAGGAATGCTGTCTGAAATCATAAGTGAGGGTGATAGCTTAAACTGCTCCAGATTAGAGGCACTGGTTTTTACAAGACTTGTAAGACCGCTGCCAAAGTTCATTGCGGCAGAAGCGGCCAGAATAGCGGCTCCAGCTTTATCTCCGCACAAGACTGCTGTGTGGCCAAGTTTTCCTTTATGAAGGGCTCGGTTTTTACGCAGGGGCAGCTCTCTGTCTGCTGCTTCTATCAAATAAAGGTCAGTTTTGCCGAAGCCTTCAAATTTCTCCCTTGTAATTCCAAGATCAGCGACCATAATCTGGCCACTTACAGCCTTTGCTTTATCTGAATAAAGTGCCTGCTTCTGACAGCCCATGGTAATTGTGTAATCTGCAGAAAACTCCAGGGCAGAAGGAATGTCGCAGGCAAGCTTTTGGGCAGGGCTTTTATTCATGAGGTCTATGATTTTCTGCATGTCAGGGGAAAGACTGCCGTGAAAGCCTGTGCCGTAGATGCAGTCTGCAATAAAGTCGTCAGTTGTTAGAGTCTGACATAGTTTCTGGAAATCAGTTTCAAAATCCGGGGTATCAGAAGGGCTTAGGATTTCTACTCCAAGTCTTCTGCATATTTCGTACTGAACCTTTGCTTCTTCAGCGGCAGGAACTTCGAGTGCGGCAAGGGTAACCTTCATTTTATCCTGCAAAAGTCTTGCAAGAGCGTAGCCGTCGCCGCCATTGTTGCCTTTTCCGCAGACAATCAGGATACTGCTTGTCTTGCCGGTATTTCCGGCATTTTCAAGAAAGTCTGCCATTGCGCCTGCAGCATTTTCCATCATCAAAAATGGAGGAAGCGAAAAAGCTTCCTTTGCGAGTTTTTCGAGCTGGGCTGCATTTGCGCAGGTGAAAACTTTTTGCATTGGCGGCGACCGTAATTAAGAGTTTTTAATTAGTTAAAGATTTCTTTGAAAGTATTACCGATTTCTTTTCCGGCTTCTTTAAGTTCTTTGCCAGCCTTTTTACCAGCGTCCTTAATATCTTTACCGGCTTCTTTTGTGCCTTTTTTAATGGCTTCCTTGTCTTTAGCTGCTTCTTTTTTAGCCTTAGCCTTCTTTTTGTCGAGCTGCTTTTCTGTACGTGCAATCTTGCGGTTAAGGGCAGCTTCGCTCATATCAGCATATTCACCTGTATGAGTCTTCATTTTTGTAAGTTCAACTTCAAGAGCAACAATTTCTTTTGCAAGGGCTGAATCTACAGCGAACATAGCAGGCTGCAGGAACATTATTGCAGAAAGTGCGAGAGCGATTTTTTTAGATTTAATCATTTTATTTCTCCTTTTTAGAAAGTCTCCAGCAGACAAATGCGTAAATGACAGCAAAAGCCATCATCAAAAAGCAGAGTATCTGTCCGGTTGAAATATTTAATAGCGAGGTTGAAGTATAAAGTGGAGCGTTTGCATCCTTTGCAATTCTGTAGCCAAGGTCTGCATCCGGCTCGCGGAAGTATTCAATAAAGAAACGGAAGAAGCCATAGCCGCCTGCGTAAAGGGCACCGAGCATTCCGTCGAACTTTTTGTGTTTGCGGCAGAACCAGATAATCAGCCAGAGAACGATTCCTTCAAAAAAGGCTTCGTAAAGCTGACTCGGGTGGCGGGGAAGGTTTACAAGCCCGCTGTTAGAAAGGTCCATTCCGATTTTTTCGGCAAACTGCTGTACCCAGGTAAGTCTTGCAGAAAAACGTTCTGCATCCGGGAATACCATGCCCCATGGCATTGTGGTAATGCGGCCATAAAGCTCGCCGTTCAAAAAGTTTCCAAGACGGCCAAAGGTGTAGCCAAGAGGAATTGCACAAACCATTGCGTCGCTGAATTTAATAAAGGAGCGCTTTTTGATTTTACACCAGATCAGCATACCAAAGAGACCGCCTACAAAACCACCGTGGTAAGACATTCCGGCAAGACCGGTAAATCTTCCTGCATTGTCGAAGGGCCAGAAGATGAGCCAGGGCTTTGAACGGTATAATCCGCTTGTGTCGTAAATTAAGGTTGAAAAAACTCTGGCGCCGATCAAAAGAAAAATAATTCCTGTAAAAATGAAAGAGAATAAATCATCTTCACTTGTCTGCAGGTCTTTTGAATCAAGGGCACCTTCTTTCCAGACCTTTCTCAGAATAAAATAAGCGGTTGCAAAGGCAAAGGCATACATTAAGCCGTACCAGCGCAAAAGCCCTAAAAATTTTATACCTGGAAAAATCTGCGGGTGAATCCATGAGGGGTAGTTTATGTATAACATTATTAAACCTTAAATCCTTGTTGTGCTGCCTTAATCAGCTTTGACTTGAGCAGGTTATTTTCTTTTCTCAGCTGGGTAATTTCGTACTGCTGGGTTTTTATCATTTCTGCAAGTTCGCTGATAGAAAGAGAACCGCTTGAAACAATATCATCAATTCCAGAAAGGCGGAAGTTAAAGTCTTCATTTGCCTCGTCTTCAACATCCTGGAAGTTGTCGCCGTTAAAGCTGTCCGGGTTAAACTCAGCGTCAAATTCATGAGGTGGAGTCTGAATAACCTTGTCTGCAATGCGGTAAATTGCCTGTCCAAGTACAGACTGAGGCTTGTAAACTACAACCGGCAGTTGAGAAGCAAGAGCCTTGTCCTGCAGCATGTCACGGTACATAAGACCAAGGTATTCAATTTCAAGACCAAGATACTGGTTGCATGAAGATTTAATTCTTGTTGCGCGGTCAGCATCCTTAGGGTCTTCAATCATATTCATTACAAGGCGAGGGCGGAACTGCTGCATGCGGTTAATGAAAAGCTGGGTTGTCTGAGGATCCTGCTGAGCCAGCCCCTGAATCAGCTGAGGAATGTAGAGCTTCTGCATTGCATTCGAATCTTTTTTGAGTTCATCAAGATATGCGCGGCCCGGGGTTCCTTTTTTGAAGGTGGTGTAAAGCAGACGGAAAACAGCATTCTTCAAAAAGAGGTAGCCGTTTAAGGTTGCAGTTACAGCCGGCGCTGAAACAATAATTCCCTGTGGAGAAAGAAGGAACATATCAAGTATAAACTGATGGGTTCCTGCTCCCAGGTCCAGAATTACATAATCACAATCAATATTCTTAAGATTTTTGATGAGTTTTACTTTCTGTAGATGTTTAAGCGATGTGAGGTCTGGAATCTGGCTGTCGCCTGCGATAAAGCTTACGTTCTGATAGTCTGTCGGCTGAATAATTTCACGGAAATCATTTTTTTCTGTAAACCATGAACCAAGACTTGCTTTACCTGGTCGCTGTCCAATTACGAGATGGAGATTAGACGCTCCAAGGTCCAGATCTGCTAAAACTACTTTTTTTCCTTGCTGCCCGAGGGCAATTGCTAAGTTTGCGGATAAAAGGCTTTTTCCAACACCGCCTTTTCCACTTGCTATAGGTATTATTTGTGACATAGCCTTGATTATACCACATTTATCTATAAAAAGGTAGATTTTTTAATATAGGTGTCATACAATAGATTATTATGAAGAAGATCATCAAGGTTATTGCAGTAGTTTTTCTGCTGTGTACAGCACAGTGTTTTGCCGAGTCTTCGGTAGAAAATGATTCAAAAATTACCAGTTTTCAGTATGTAAAAAAGCTTAATTCTGTTTTTGACTTTGTTCAGCAGAATTATGTTGATGAAATTGACCCGAAAATCCTTTATGAAGGTGCATTGAAGGGTATGCTGGATGCAATCGGTGACCCTTATACGCTTTATCTTGATCCAGATTATATGCGCGACCTGAACGATACGACATCGGGAAGCTTTGGTGGAGTAGGACTTTCAATTTCTAAGGCTACAGAATCTACTCCTGCAAAACCGGCTTATGTAGAAGTTGCTTCTCCGATAGAAGATACACCTGGTGCTAAGGCTGGTATTCAGGCTGGTGATATGATTACTGCAATCGACGGAATGCCGACTCCAAGTATGACAATGAACGAAGTGCTTTCACATTTGCGTGGAGAAATCGGTACTCCGGTTACTGTAACAATTCTTCGCGGTGCAAGCATGAAATTTGATGTTACTCTGGTTCGTGCTTTGATTGAAGTTCCGACAGTAAAATACGGAATGATTGAAGGAACAAAAATCGGTTATGCACGTTTGATTCAGTTTACACCTGATACAGCAACCCGCTTGCAGGATGCCCTGGATAGCTTTGAGAAAAACGGCTACAAAGGATTGATTATTGATTTGCGTGATAATCCTGGCGGATTGATTACCAGTGCTGTTGATGTAGCTGATAAGTTTATTGATGCAGGCCCGATTGTTTCAACAAAGAGCCGCCTTCTTTTTGAAAATACACAGTTTTCTGCTGCAAAAGAAAAGACAACGGTCCGCCGCGACATTCCAATCGTCGTACTTATAAACCGTGGTGCGGCCAGCGCGTCAGAAATTGTTTCGGGAGCTCTTAAAGATTATCACCTTGCTTACCTGGTTGGCGAACGCACTTATGGAAAAGGTTCTGTACAGCAGGTAATTCCGCTTTCGAGCACAGATGGAATCAAAATTACAATGGCCCGCTATTATACACCAAGCGATATGAATATCGATAAAATTGGTATTCCGCCGGATCAGGAAGTAAAGAATCTTAAAGAATTTACTCCAGATGAAGAAAAGCTTTATATGGAAATGATAAATTCTGAAGTAATCACAAAGGCTGCTGAAAATAAGCCGAATATGAGCGAGGCAGATATTGCCATTGCGGCTGCTAAAATTGCGAAGGATTATCCTTTGGATGAAAGACTTATCCGCCGTTTAATTCGCATTCAGGTTCAGAAAACACAGCCTTCTGTTCTTTATGATCTGGATTATGATTTGCAGCTCAATGCAGCAATAAAAGTAGTACAGAATAAAGATTTTGAGACTATGCTTCAGAATACAAAGACTTTGCGCCAGCTTCAGGAAGAAGTTGAAG
>JAEEGH010020099.1_pt1 | contig 13931 bp, 11 predicted proteins | sample 9134181 | NCBI WGS metagenome assembly JAEEGH01 (sample SAMN16246544, study PRJNA631951) | gut metagenome | biome: gut microbiome; feature: rumen; material: DP-attached | host: Bos | place: Iran: Karaj | collected 2018-10
CTCTAATTTTTGATGACGCCTTCCATGTTCTATATTTGTAAGCCAACAAGAATTTCCCATTCTTGTATAATTTCCTTTGTACCCAAGTTTTTCGGCCCGTTCATTATCCTTTTTTGAAATTAAAGAAATATCTGGAACAGCAAATACCATATCAACACCATTATTTGTTGCCCCAATCCACATTTTATTATTTTTTATTAAAGGAAAAACTTCTTTGTATGTAATGGCGTTTTGATTTCCTATTATTAAAAATTGTTTATTTGAATCAATAAGCCAGGAAACGAATTCTCTAAATAAACTAAAGGGAGGGTTTGTTATTATAACATCCGCTTCGTCTCTTAGTTTTATTACTTCTTCACTTCTAAAATCTCCATCCCCTTCAAGATAATTCCATTTCAAATCTTCAATATTGATTTTTCCATCAGTATTTTCATCTACGGTCAATGTAAAGATTTTACCTTTAGATTTTGATTTTTTTATTTCAAATCTAGGGTCTACGGTTTCAAATAAGGTTGGCTGATAATCAAAATCTACATTTTTGCTATCATAAGCATAGGAAGTAGAAATGAGTTTTTTTAATCCAAATCTAGCAAAATTTTGAGCAAAGAATTTTGTAAAATTACTCCATTCCGGGTCATCGCAAGGAAGTAAGACTGTTTTTCCCTTAAATAAATCTGGGTTATATTCCAAATATGCATTTACTTCTTTTTGTATATATACATATTGCGTATAAAATTCATCATTCTTTGCTTCTTTTGCTTTTTTAAGATTATCATTTAATGCCATTTTATCGCCCTACCCTAAGTTTATTTCCTTAAAAGATTCAGTGCGTTGTCCCTAATGCCGGATTTTGTCAGAACAACATTTTTGATCTGGTCTTGATAATAAATGTAGTCCAGGCACATTCTAAGCCCCATAGACATTGAGATGCCTTTTGATCCAAACCACATTTTATATTTTTCAGCATCTTCTGCAGGAAGGTTAAAGGTAATCAGCTTATCTTTTTTAGCTCCCTTCTCTACTTCTTTTTCTTTATTTTCGTTGTCTGCAATTACATTAAGAGCTTCAAACTGTTTTGAAAGTGCTTCGGTTACTTCCTGGTTTTCTGTTTTCTTTTCTGTAAGTTTTCCCATTGTTCTATTCCCCCTTAATAAAGTCGTTTGCAATTTCAGACAATACATTTTGAGTTTCCGGCTTTATTTTGTCCATTGCCTGAATGAGCTTTTTAGTTGCCTTTGATTTTTCAAAAATTGTATCTGTTGGAACGATATATTTTTTGAAGTTTATATTTCCAATCTGTTCAAGAAGGTTTCTCTGAATTGCAGTTCTCAAATCTTTGCAGTTAAAAATGTATTTTTTGAAATATGGTTTTTCATCCCCGTCTTTCAGTTCTTCCAGGAGCAGATAAAAGTCTTTCATTCCTTCGACCGAGAATGTATCAATCTTCAAAATCGGAACAACTTCATCAGAAGCGAGCAGGAATTTTTTATCTAATGCAGAATAACTTGGCGGCATATCAATCAGAACAAAATCTATTCCGCAACCTTCAATGAGTTTAATAAGGTTTTTTACAACATTTCTGTTTTCATCAGCGGAAGCTTCCGAAGATGCCCATTTGTCAATTCTGCCGCCTGCAGAAAGTTTTTTATTTGGGATAATGTACAGATTATCGTATTTTGTTTCCTGAATGACCTTCTTCAAGATTTCCGGATTTTTTGCATTGAACAGATAATCGGCAAGCTCGTATTGTACGCTTTCACAGAAAATTGATGAAAGATTTGCCTGAGAATCAGTGTCTATCATTAAGACTTTTTTACCCTTTGAAACAAGCTCTCCGGCAATAGCTGCGGTTAAAGTTGTCTTTCCTACACCGCCTTTGTGATTATAAAAACATATGGTTTTCACAAGCCCCTCCAAAACAATATTTTCTCTAACAGTATAAAACAGCAATATAATTTTTGCAAGAAAATATATTATTTTATTAGAAAGTTATATAGAAATATATTAGAAACTTATATAGAAAATATATAAAAATCTAATAAAAACAATAAAATACTAATAAAAAGTATATAGAAAAAATTACAATTTTAAAAGACGCTCCAGGAAGCGTTTAGAGAGGCTTTAAGGGGCTTGGTAATGATTTTATATTACCTACCCTTTTTGAATCGTTTTTAGAGCGTTTTGAGAGGTCTATATATTAACCTAAATATTTAGCTTTTTTTGCTATTCAACATACAAACTACTTGCTTTTTTCCGCCATATAACCGATAATAACCACAACGGACTAATCAACCGTTTTAAACATTTAGCTGTATGTTACATTTTATCTAAAGAGAACTTATTTAGTCGGCATTCAAAGTGCCAACTTCCAAGTCAACTTTGAGGATGGCACTTTGAGTGCCAACCGAATTTCTTTAGTTCCCTAAATACTGTTTTACATACAGCGACAGTGTTGAAGGTGTGATAGCCGGGGAAAAGAGGAAAGAAGGACTTCTGGCTGCCGACTAAATAAGTTCTTTTTTTTATTCCCCTACTTCTGCCACGATTAAATAAAACAAAAAAAAATTGGGTGGGAATAAAAACGTGTCGTTTGCAGTAGACGGAACATCTGCATTAAATTACAAAGAAGAACTCATTAAGTCTTACAATGTAGGCCAGAATTCGGAATTCCTAAAAATTCGAAGTGCCGAAGATAAAGGCAGAAATGCAAACAAAAGCCGCATTGTCGAAAAGGCTCTTAAATTTCCGTATATTGCACCTAATTCTAATTTCAATGTAGCCTGGCTTGTTTTCGACATAGACAGAGAATTTAATCCCATTGAGCTTGAAGATAAGAATATTGCATACCCGAATTATGTTGTTTATAACCCTGAGAACGGACACGCACATCTCTGGTATCAGTTAAAAAATCCGGTTTACTGCCAGGATAATTCCAAGGCTTCAAAGCCTTATAAATATTATAAGGCAGTTTATAAAGCCCTTAGAAAAGCACTTGGAGCAGACGAACATTTTGGCGGAAAGTTATGCAAGAATCCGCTGCATCCGCAATGGAAGTCAATTCAGCTTTCCAATTCAGCCTATTCGCTGTCAGAGCTTTCTGCTCATTTAGATCTGAATTGGAAAGAGGACAGAAAAGCCAGGTATGCTAGAAAAGTTTCTGTAAACACAGATGTTGTTGAAGAATTTGGCGGAGCAGAGAAGGGCAGCCGCAATTCTTCACTCTTTGACTTCTGCAGGTTTAAGGCTTATGCGCACAGAATGACCGCAGATTGTTCTGAAGCTGAATTTGTCGAATGGTGCGTTGAGTGTGTCCGTGAAGCCGATAAAAATAATCCTTCGCCTATTGGAGAAGAGAGCAGGGGAGAGCAGGAAATCCGCCAGATAGGAGAATCCATTGGCTATTGGACTTGGGCGAACCTGGAGCCGTTAAAAATCAAAAAAGAAAAGTATGATGACAAGGACAGAGAACGTTCCTTGAAAGTCCGTCAGAAAAAAGCTGAAAAGAAATTAAAAAAGATTGAGCGCTACATGAAAAAGCATCCAGATGCTTCAAACAGAGCCATTTCGAGAGCCCTGGGCGAAGGTTATTCCACAGACACAGTAAACAGAGCCGTAAAGATTATAAAAGTTGCTCAGGCTGCTAAAGCTGAACAGAGCAAAGAATCTGCAGCCCAGGTAGTTGGTTTAGTACCCCCTCAGACAATAGTTAGTGAGAGATTTGTTAATCAGGTTGTAAGCTCCGCAGGAGCTTCGGCCTTGGGGGCAGGGGGGTAAAGGTTCTAGTGTTTATTTTTAGTTCTTTTTGAATTTGCTGCTGCTTTTTTTATCGGTAGTTTTGTTTTTAATTGTTATATTTTTGGGGAGATTGAAAAACCTATATATTTAGGTTATTATTTTTTTATGGAAAGTGTAAAACAGTCTATTGACCGTCATATCGGTGAGATTAAAAGTGACAGTACCAGGCTAAAAGCTGAACTTGAATATTTGTATGAGATTTCTAAGGGAAAATCCAGGATTTATGTTGATGCTGAAAAATTGGAACAACTGTTTGAAAAAGCTGAAGAGCTTTACCGAACGATTGAACGGCTAGAGCGTGCCAATACAATTCTCTACCAGAACAGAGGAAAGGCATCTTTAAAAAAATCTGCTGCATCCAAAATAAACGGAGCTAAAGGCGGCAGGCCTCCTAAAGAAATTTCGGCTGCCAGGAAAAGAATAAATGAGCTTGAAGATAAATGGGTTTCGGGTAAGCTTACTGCAGAGGAAGAAAGAGAGCAGGAGCAGCTTTATCATCTTGTTTATGAATGGGAGAATAAAAAGAAACCCAAATAAATAGGTTATGAACCGACACGTGTCGGTTCTATATCAACGGTGAATCTGATTTTCACGTGTTCTTTCCCGGGCATATTCAAAATGTCTTTCCAAATATTTTGGTTTTCTTTCATGAAGCTCTGCATAATTATTTACGCCTTCGGCATCCATATCATCCGCAATCTGCCGGAAGGTTTTTGCATTTGCTTCTGAAACAAACATAGTCTGTATTTCTGCAGTTCCAAAATTGTGCATGGAATTTCCATTTTTATCTGTGAAATCATAGCCGTTTAATTGTCTCTCATATTTCCTTATTTTTTCGTCATACATGTGTTTGATTTTTGCAATAAAGCCCTTTACACCTTGTTTAATTTTTTGGATCAGCGTTTTTGTGTCTTGTTTCTTCTGGAAAGTATTTGTGAATTCCAAATCTATCCAGGCATCCGTATCTGTTCCTTTTGCAAAAGACAGAGCTTCTTCCCATTCATTTATTTTTGTAGATTTTTCTCTGTATTCCTTTCTGTATTCAAGCATCGATTCCTGGTTGTCGTCAAAAATCTTTTGCTGCTGCTTAAAATATTCGTCAGCCTTTGTATAATCCTCATTATATTTTTCGACTGCATCATTAAGTTCTTTTCTGTCTGCAGCCAAAGCAGATTCTCGTTTTTCCAGGTCTGATTCCTTTTCTTGATTAGCGGCCGCATCTATTTTTATCTGTTCTTCTCGGGCAGAAATATCCTTTTCTTTTTCTTCAACGGCCTTTTTTTCTGCTTCTAGGGTAGATACATCTTTTTCTCGTTCAGAAAGTTCTTCTGCTTTCTGTTGCTGCTGCAGCTCGGTTTTATCTTGCTTTGCTTTTTGGTTATCTAATATTTCCTGCCTGAAATCCTGAGACTTCTGGACTTCGTAAAGTTGGTTATATTTCGCTTTATAATCCTTGTCTACGGAAGTTTTAACTTCTTGATAAAGGTCTTTGCGTATCTGTTCAATGTCGTTTCTGTATGCTTCTGTTTCTTCGTTGATTTGTCGGGCTTCTTCGAGCTGATTTTCTGCTTCTTCAACGACCTGGACTTTTGATTCCAGATAGGCATCTTTTTCAGTCTGTTCTTTTTCCTTCTGGGCCTGCTCGGCTTCTTTTTTTGCGAGAGCTTCTTCCTTTTCTTTTAGCTCTTTTTCTTTTTCAGCAAGTTCCCTTTCTTCCTCGTTTATATAATCAAGCCTGGTAGAAAGTTCATTGTAAAGTGCGAGATTTTTTTCCTGGAGATTTTTGTCCTTTGATTCAATGTAATCTTGTGTATCTAAATGCTGTCTGTGTTCGCCAGGATTCTTAATTTTATAGCCGTGTTTTTCAAACAGACGGACAAGGCAATCTCTTTCATTCTTGATCCACTGCATTTGTGCAGTGAGCAGTCTGGTCTTTATCGGCTTGCCTTTTTCGTCTACACGGCTGCTCATAAACTCTTCATACTGTGCCTGCCTTTCCGGATTTTTATAATGCTTTTCTGCAATATGAATACCGTATTTTTTTTCGATGGCAGAAACATCAAGTTCTTTGCTTACAAAGCCCTGGGCAGCAAGAGCCTCAGTTAATGAGTTTTCTACATCAAGGCCATTAACACGGCTTTTCTTTTCAATTTCTTTTCCCGTGAGTTTATCAAGCAGGCTTTCTTTTTTGTTCTGTTCGTCTATGAAGTTCTGCCATCGGTTTCTTGAAACGGGAATGTAATCAACGTGCATATGAGGTGCGCCTTGAACTCTGCCGCCTTTTCCATCATCCCTGGTTTCATCATCGTGATAATATGCTCCGATAACTTCCATGTTCGGATTTCGTGCTTTGAATTCTTCCAGAGCTTCAATGTAAATCAAGCGTACTTCTTCAGGATTGTCCGGCAGATTATCTTTGTTTCCAAGCGTAATTATGTATTCATAAACCGGAACTTTGTTCTTTGAGTTTTTGATTTTTTCGTAGTATTTTTTTCCGCTTTTAATTTTTCTGTCGGAGCGTTTTTGCTTTGCGTCATATTTTTCTATTGCTTCGGCAAAGATTCTCTCATAGGCATCTTCCGGCTTCTCATCGAGAATGACATGAGTTTTTGCCCACTCTTCGTGTTCCTCTTCGGTTTTGTTTTTAAAGCCTATGTGTTCCTGGTTTTTGCAGTATTCTTCATCACGAATATTGTGTTCTCTGTTCGCCTGAGATTTGGATGCCCTTACAGTTCCCTTTGTGTCTTTCGCATCTTCTTTGCGGCCGCCGTTGTGAAATGACACAGTGTAATATTGTTTCTTCGCCATTTAATCGCCCTCGCTATCGCAGGAATCCGGCCTTCTGGCCGGAGATATAATCAATCTGTTTTCTCAGATTGATTATATCTTGGATTTTGACGCGTGTCAAAATCAATAACCCAATATTGTTTTTGTCATTCTGCACTACGCTTGAACAACAAAAACCATTGGGCCCCAAACCGTATCGTCGGTTTATCTCTCGTTAAGGGCAAGCCCTCAACACTCCCAGGGGGCGCACCCCCTCGAAAAAATCTTGCTTTATTGCAGCTTCTGAACGAAGCCTTATCAAGCTCGCTTTTTTCTCACCCACGTGAAATATTCCTCGATTCAAACTTGCGATGTTTCTGCAGGAAACTCGCAAGTCCTCATCTTCGTCATATTTCATTTTTTGACTGCTCCGAAGGTTCTTCCGCTAATCGCTCCAGGATCTTCTACGCAGCCAAAAAACTGTTCCGTAAACTGCGTTTACGGTGCTTTGGAAAACTACGTTTTCTCAAAGCCTGACCTTCGGTGTCCGTAAATATATATGTTATAATATAAACTAACATATATATTTACGGCGGCAGAAACTATATTTCTACCGCTTGTTTCATTTAATCTTTTCTGTGTGACAACTAGTAAAGTGGTGCTTTAATGACAAATGGATTTTTTCGTGGTATATTAAAAGAGCCTTGAGTAGACATCTGGGTGGGTAATGATAACCCTCTTTCATTTGTCCATTCAAGGCTTCTTGTTAGGAATTAAGAGAGCCGAGGAAAGCCATGCTATTGCGTGTCTCACCGTTTGAGTGGGTGGCTATGTTGGTGAATTGCATACCAGGGTAGACCGTGCTGAGGCTCTTTTTTTATTCTTGTTAGACCTCTCCAGATTGCGTTATTTGGATTTTATCCGTACATTTAACCGTCATTTAAAACAATTGACTTGTTTGAACTTTGTGATATATTTGACTTGTCGTTTACGTCAGAGATAGCCGCTGCGGTGTTTCCTACGGGATTCTGCGACAGAGGACTGCTGCCCTCTAACGACATCTGGGGCTAAGAAGACAGCACCCACCTGTTCGCGGAGAAAAGAGTGTTCAGGTTTGTAGCCATAACTTGCCGTTACAGCTTTTATGGTTTCTGTTTTCTTCTCCGTTTTTTTTATGGAGCAGGCTTTTGAGCCAGATTTGTTACAAAAGCTCCATTTTTTTTTCGATTGGAGAACCTCAATAGGAAATAAGTTCCTTGCGACTGTACTTCAATCGTGTTTTTGTAAGAATCCTTGAGTGGTCATTTGATTCGGCAATGAGAGCCGTCTAGGATTTGCCCATTCAAGGCTTTTTTTTAGGAATTAAGAGAGCCGAGGAAAGCCATGCTATTGCGTGTCTCACCGTTTGAGTGGGTGGCTATGTTGGTGAATTGGATGCCAGTAAGTGGGGTTTCTGGGATAATTCAGACGATCATCGTGACACAATTACAAAAATGGCAGAAGGATTAAACTTAGGAAGATTTGACTAAAGAAGATGTCTAAAAATCATTATACTGAATACAAGTACTACTCTTCTCATGACTTAATCGGTAAAATAAATCGCTGGTGCAGCGGATTATATTTAAGCTCAAAAAAGTATGCAGAAATGAGGGAGACTTTACGAATACGAATTAAGTTCCTACATAGCTACAATAGAAATAAATCATTTTTTCAAAATGACATTCAGAATGAAGTATTCGGAGTTTTAATAAATGATTATAAACTTTACCGTGAACATGAATGTAATGATTTTGCTGTTGAACTCAGCCCTTCAAATCAGCACATGAATAAATATTTTAAGAACCTTCAAAAGCAGCTCTTATCTGCCTTAAATCAATTGGATCGATGTTGGGGTTTTTACGGTGTTTGGGGATACGGAATGAATTACGGAAAGTGTCATATTGAACAGGAATTAGATGTTATCGGAATTCATAGAAAATTAAATACTGCAATTGAATGCTTAAAAAAAGTTGCAGAAGAAACAGGAAATGAAGAGTGCATAAAAACACTAGCAGAATTAGAAAAATGAGACAAATCTTGTTCATTTAATGATTCTTAATTATATGTTAAAATTTAATGCGAGGTGATAAACATGTTTGGAAAGAAAGTTTCAGAAGCCGAGTATAACGAGCTTGAGCAGAAGTATCTGACTTTTGAGTGTGCATACAACAATGAACACGCAAAATGCAGTGACCTTGAACAGCAGGTAAAGGAACTTACCGACCAGATTAATCGCTTAAAAGAAGCCGGAAATGTTCTTCCAGAAGACCTTGTAAAACGAGCAGAAAATGCTGAAAACCAGATCAAAGAATTGAACGTGCTTCTTGAAGTTGAGAAAAGTAAGAACTCCAGTTCTGAAGGCAATAAACAGCTTCAAGCCAATTACGAGAAGATGTATGAAATTGCTGCACAGGAACTTGAGACAGAAAAATCAAAAAATGCAGAGCTTACTGCAAAACTACAATTATTTAGCGGAGGAAACAGAATGGATAAGACAGAATGGGAATATAAAGTAATAGAACAAAATTCATCAGATGATGTGGCAAAAAATGAAAAAGAATTACAACAGCTCGGTTCACAAAACTGGGAAGTTACAGGCGTTATGCCACAAAATTCAAGTAACAATAATCAAATAATTCTTAAACGTCCAAAACAAACAATTCCAGAATATGGATATACTAGATAATAAAATATTAAAAAAGGGGCTGTCCAAAAAGAAACGAACAGCCCCTTAATTATTTTAAATTACCTTCCCTGCTCCGGTTCATCAATAAAGCCACCAAAACCTTTTTGTTCTATTGGCTTTTCAAGATTACGAGGATGGGCTTTTTAAATTTTAAGTTTAATGAAAAATACTTAATCCAATAGTATATTAAAAATTGCCGGGCGAGATTCCGTTAAATCGGCCAAGCTGGGCAACGCGGCGTTTAGTGTTGGACGAGGAAAGCCATGCTGTTGCGTGTCTCACCGTTTGAGTGGGTGGCTATGTTGGGAAATAGATTACCAGGGTAGACCGTGCTGAGGCTCTTTTTTTATTCTTGTTAGACCTCTCCAGATTGCGTTATTTGGATTTTATCCGTACATTTATACGGAATTTTTACAAATAGAAAGCTTAAACTTTTTTATATTTCAAAAAGAAAGAGTAGGGAACAGTCCATTTTGGAGAGTTATCTTCCAGGCGGAATTTTTCATCCCTTTTGTCGTAAAGATAAAATATTTTTTCGCCTATATCTCCGTTCTCGGCAACGAAGCCAAAGACAAGTTTTACAGCTCCATTATTAAACAAATCTCTGTAAATCTGTTCATCAATTCCGCCGTAGCCTTTCAGGTCATGCACCGCCATGAAGTTTTCATAATCCAAATCTATTTTATATTTCACGGCAGGTGTGAGTGTTCTTTTTGAAACTCCGTATTCTTCGATTGAAACTTTACTTGTCAGTTCAATCATTAAATCTGAGCCGATATATTCATTGTAAAGGTCGTCTATCTGTTTATAAATCTTTTTTCGTTGATCCAAAAGTTCCCTTGAAAATTCTTTCCGTAACTGTAATTGGATTTCATCCAGACTGTCCTGCAGCTCTTTATAAGTCGTGCAGTATTTGTTTCTTTTGGATGATTCAACGAATAGGGAAGAGGAAACTTTGATTGTCTGTCGTGTGCAGCTGTCGAGAGATTTTTTCAAAAGCTCCTCAAAATCACTTTTTTTATACCATGCGGATTCTTTGATTCTATCATCATTCAATGCCCGGCTCATTGCATAGACCCAATTTATGTCATTCGATTTTCTTGAATTTCCTTTGTGGCCGCTATTCAGATAAATCTTGTCGAGCTTCGGCAGAATGTATTTAGTCACCCAGGGACGATATGTTTTAAGGATTTCGCAAATCTTAGTTGTAGACAATGTGTGAGTTGTCTGCAGAGCCTTTGCAGCTTCTGCAAAAGACATTTTTTGATTAGTCTGTTTTCGTACCTTTTTCTTTGGTTCTGGAAATGGATTTCCATCATCATCAAATAAAAGTCTTGTTCCTGGCATATCTTCCATTGGTTCCGCTCCTTTAATTATATATGTTATATTATATACTAACATATATAGATAAGCAACATTTATTTTATTTTATGGTGTAAAATAAATAAGGCTAGACCGTTCCAGAATGAAATATTTCGTAGAATAGTACGGCCAGAAAGCGAATTTTGACGAATTTGAGGGGGTAAAATGGAACAGAAGCAAATATTCAAATTGGAAGGATTGAAAAAGCCGGAATATCAAGTTTTTGAAATTAACGGAATGAAGCTTGATTATTTTGATTTTGCGATTGCTTTGGATGCCGTTCAGGAAGCAATTATCAATTATCATATACAATTAGAAACAAAGCCTGAAATTAAATCTCCATATCGAGATGGATTGCTGCATAGCCTGGAAACAAAACTCCAGGAGATATTAAAGAAAATGGAAATGCCGCCTAAGGATATAGAGCGGCCGGCCGGAATTGGAATAATAATAAATCCGGATTGCTAAAAACCTAAATATTTAGGTTACTACTTATAATCTAAATTCTGTCTACTAACCTAAATATTTAGGTTAGAAAGATACCCCTTTTAATAAAACAGCTGACTTGTAGTCCACATAACTACGCAGTTAAACCGCAAACCGGCTTGACCGGTTTGTCGGATTTGAACTGCATGTTAGGCGAAATAATATCCTATTCTATCGATGTTCTAACGATACGCAAACCAGTGTCCTTATAAGAACTATAGTATTCAGAATAAATTCTATCTCGATAGTAAACTGTTGTACCTTCTTGGTCAAAACTTCTCCCACGATTTATAGCATCAATTACAGATTGTTTTTCCGGTCCTGTAGGATTTATCTGTGAATTAGTTGAATAATTTCCATACGTATCCCAAACCCATTCTGAAACATTTCCGCTCATATCAAATATGTTTAAAGCATTTGGAAGTTTTGTTCCTACATTATGTAATGTATTCCCTGAATTTGTTGAATTCCAAGATACTTCATTTTCGTTATCACTTCCACTGTATGTAAAAGTTGAAAGATTTTTACCACCTTTTGCAGCATATTCCCACTCTGCTTCGGTAGGAAGTCGGTATCCTTTGTTTTGAATTTTCATAAAAGGTACTATCTTATTTTCAGCATCATCTTCGTAATATACTTTGGTAAACGAAGCATCGGAATAATAAACACAATCATTTTCAGAAAGATAATGAAGTGTTAATTTATTACACAATGCAATGGCTCTTCTCCAAGAAAGAGTAATAGGATAATTCGGTTTTTCAGTAAGAACTTTTGCCCCTTCGATTCCATTAAAAAGACCTTGCGTTACTTCATATTTAGATATAAAAAATAAATCTACTGTAACATTATAATCTGGTAATTAACTACTTAAATATGAACTATTTCCTGTGTATCCCATCGAAAATGTTCCACCTTCTACAAAAATCATTGAACTTGTAAAGGCACTTTCATCATACCATTGAGCATAAAAAGTTACGTTTCTTGGATAATCTGTTTCATTCCCTTTATATGAAAGATGGAATTCTTCTTCATTTGCATAATTTACATGCGAACCATCAGCAGCTCTATTCCAACCAATAAATACATAACCATCCTTTTCAAAATTATTCTTATTTATTTTTTCTCCAACATGAATCGTTTGTTTTTGCATTTCCCCTTTAGATGCACCATTGCCATCGAAAGTGATTATATATTTACCATTTTCCCAAACTTCAACTGTCAATGACAGAGTATTACTTTTATTATTTTTGGAATCAGTAACAAATACAGAGACTTTCCATGTTCCCTCATAATCAGGTTTGAACTCTGCATAGATAGAATTTGTTCTTTTATTTAAGCTTGGAATAGAAACAGTATTAGGTCCTATAGTATATGAATCTGATTCCCTAACTTGAGTAACAGTAAGAGATGAAACATCCATATCTTCATCTGTTATATTCATCATACCATAATAGGTTGAACCGACATTTAGTGTATTAAGTTTATAATACCCCTCTGCGTCTATTGTTGAAGAAATAAAAAACGAATTAAGAATAGGTGAACTGCCTGTTTCTTGTGGTTCAGTTTTACATCCGTAAAGAATAAATAACAAATTAGAAAGAATCAAACAATAAAAACATTTTTTTAACATAAAAACCTCCATTTATTTGAATAAATGTTAAGATAAGTTTTCTTGTAACACAAGCGCCCCAGTGCGGGCGTCCGTCTAACATTTATTCGCCGTATCCGCCATAAATCATTTTACACAGTAATTTGCCGTATAAAATTCCTTACATCTTTTATTTATTTTCCTATTCTACCACAAGTTTTGAGAATTTTTATTATCTTATAAGTTTTCCATATTTATCATCGTTTTTTAGGTCAATTTTCATTTTAAAACCTTTTCCCAATCAATTTTGCCAGGCTTATATTTCAGCAAAGATAATGGATCTTGCATATCAATATTTACAATTTGTGCATATTCAGAGATAGATAATTCAGGCAAAGACTTCTTATTTCTCTTTTTATTTACTTCCGTGTAATCGTCCATAAATAAATCGTATTGCCGTTCAAAATTACCTCGTGGTTGAATTGGTGGCAGTCCATTCTTCTTTGCTAACTTTGCAGCTTTCTTATGTTCTTTGTCTTTTTGTTTTGTAGTTTTGTATTCAGAATTTTGATCCGCCACCAATACAACTGGCTTTCTTTTGATTACGAGTTTCTTTTTTTTGCGAAGTTCATTGATACATTCTTCAATGTCTTTTCCGGTGCAGTCTTTGATTTCTTTTTTTATAGGCTCTTCACCTGCGTATAAAGGCTGCTCTACAGAATAGAGTTTTGTTTCAAGACAGATTTTTCCATCTGCATCTTTAATTGGCAGACCGCCACAGATACATTCAAGATGCTTATAATTTTCGCCTTCCTCAAACAAAAACTCGACAACAGTTAATTCATCAGGCGGCGGAGTAAATAAGACATTTATAATTTCAACATTCGGAATATGACCTATTGCAGAAACGATTCTGACATGAGGATGTTCCGGCTTTTTTCCGCTTGCGTACATACAGAATTCAATACCTGCTTGTATGCAGCGTTTTATATGTTCGGAAACTACTTTTCTATTTCTGCCCTCTTCTACTTTTGCTTCCAGAAAAATCTTTGCCCTTATATCGCTGATTTCTTTTCCCAAGATTTCTCTGTTCCAATGTTTGATGAAGTCTATTCCGGCTCCTTCCCTGAAAAGTTCGGGATACCAGGAATGAAGAAGCTCCATCTGTTTTGGTGAAAGCTGATAGCTGCCGTGTTGATTGAGAAGAAT
>JAEEGH010020100.1_pt1 | contig 13931 bp, 9 predicted proteins | sample 9134181 | NCBI WGS metagenome assembly JAEEGH01 (sample SAMN16246544, study PRJNA631951) | gut metagenome | biome: gut microbiome; feature: rumen; material: DP-attached | host: Bos | place: Iran: Karaj | collected 2018-10
TGACCGTTACGACGAGGGTTACGGGGTGAGCCGTAAAGGAATAGACCGGGCTGCGGAGCACGGAGTAAAACTGATAATTGTGCTCGATTGCGGCATCAAGGCAATCGACGAGATAGCCTACGCCAAGGAGCGTGGGGTGGATTTCATTATCTGCGACCACCACGTGCCTGACGAGGTAATGCCTCCGGCTGTGGCTATCCTGAACCCCAAGCGTGAAGACTCTACCTACCCCTTCAAGCACCTGTGCGGTTGCGGAGTAGGCTTTAAGTTCATGCAGGCATTTGCCAAGAACAATGGCATACCCTTCTCACGACTCATCCCGTTGCTCGACTTCTGTGCCGTCTCGATTGCTGCTGACATCGTGCCCGTCATCGGCGAGAACCGCACGCTGGCCTTCCACGGGCTGAAGCAGCTGAACATCAATCCCTCCATCGGACTGAAGGCCATCATTGAGATTTGTGGTCTGACGGGACGCGAGCTCACCATGAGCGACATTGTCTTTAAGATTGGTCCGCGCATCAATGCCAGCGGACGTATGCAGAACGGCACCGAGGCGGTTGACCTGTTGGTGGAGAAAGACTTTGCACGTGCCTTGGCCGAAGCCAATCACGTCAACGAATACAATGACCAGCGTCGTGACATCGACAAGCAGATGACTGAGGAAGCCAACGAGATTGTGGCGCGTCTGGAAAGTCAGCAGCACATGCAGAGCATCGTGCTCTACGACGAGAACTGGAAGAAGGGCGTGGTAGGCATCGTGGCCTCCCGCCTTACGGAAATGTACTTCCGCCCCACCGTTGTGCTGACCATCATCGACGGACTGGCAACCGGTTCGGCCCGCAGCGTGGCAGGCTTCGACATCTACGACGCCATCAAGTCGTGCCGTGACCTGCTGCTTAACTTCGGAGGCCATACCTATGCCGTCGGCCTGTCCCTGAAGCAGGAGAATATCCCCGAGTTCCGACGCCGCTTCCAGGAGTACGTCAGCAACCACATCCTGCCCGAACAGACGCAGGCGCTGCTCGATATTGAGGAAGAGGTGGATTTCCGCGACATCAACAAGAAGCTGCTCAACGACCTGAAGAAGTTTGCTCCTCACGGCCCTAACAATCCCAAGCCGCTTTTCTGCACCCGTAACGTCTATGACTACGGCACGTCGAAGGTGGTGGGCCGCAACCAGGAGCACATCAAGCTGGAGCTCGTTGACTCCAAGTCTTCCAACGTCATGAACGGCATCGCCTTCGGACAGAGTGCCGCTGCCCGCTACATCAAGTCCAAGCGTTCCTTCGACATTGTCTATACCATCGAGGAGAACACCTACAAGCGTAGCGAGATCCAGCTGCAGATAGAAGATATCAGTCCGTCGGAGATTGACAATTGAGAATTGGAAATTGAGAATTGAGAATTGGGAATTGAGAATTGAGAGTTGAGAATTATGATTACCTCTATAGGCAATGGCCAAACAAAGACTGGTGATGAGAGCAGTCATGCGCCCGAAAGTAATCATAATTCTCAATTCTCAATTCTCAATTATAAATTATTAAAACAATACTGGGGTTACGATGATTTCCGGGGTGTTCAGCAGGAAATCATCGAGTCCGTTATGAGTGGTCACGATACGCTGGGACTCATGCCTACGGGTGGCGGCAAGTCCATCACCTTTCAGGTGCCTGCCCTGGCGATGGAAGGTGTGTGCATCGTCATCACGCCGCTCATTGCCCTGATGAAGGACCAGGTTCGCAACCTTCGCAAACGGGGCATCCTGGCAGCCGCCATCTATTCAGGCATGTCACATGACGATACACTGCGTATCCTGGAAAACTGTATCCTTGGACGCACCAAACTGCTCTACGTGTCGCCTGAACGTCTGGAGAGTGAGTTCTTCATCACCAAGCTACGCCACATGAAGGTCAGTTTCATTACCGTAGATGAAGCCCACTGCATCAGCCAGTGGGGCTACGATTTCCGTCCCTCCTACCTCACCATTGCCAATATCCGCGACATTCACCCTGTACCCATTCTGGCACTGACCGCTACCGCGACACCCAAAGTAGTGGAGGATATACAGGAGAAACTGGCCACTCACAAACCTCAACCCTCCACCCTCCACCATCAGCCCTTCAACGTCTTCCGCATGTCCTTCGAGCGCAAGAACCTCACTTACATCGTGCGTCGTACGGAAGACAAGTACGGTGAGCTCCTCCGCCTCCTCCAGACCAATCCAGGATGCGCCATCATCTACGTCCGCAGCCGCAAACGTGCCAAGGAAATCTCCGAGCTCATCAATGAATCCCTCATCACTCCCCTCTCCGCTCGACCCGAAGGGGCGCTTTCCTCGGAAAGAACCCTCCACCCTCAGCCTTCCACCTTCTACCACGCCGGCCTTGACCAGGCCACACGCGATCTCCGTCAGAACCTGTGGCAGAAAGATGAGATTCGTATCATGGTGGCCACCAACGCCTTCGGCATGGGCATCGACAAGCCTGACGTGCGGCTCGTCATCCATATTGACAGCCCCGACTCCGTAGAAGCCTACTTCCAGGAGGCAGGACGTGCCGGACGTGACAGCCAGCAGTCGTACGCCGTGCTGCTCTGCAATCGTTCCGACGACCAGAAGCTGCTCCGCCGCATTGACGACATGTTCCCCACGCGCGAATATATAAAAGAGGTATATGAAGATGTGGCCTACTACCTGCAGGTAGCTACAGGAACAGGCAGCGGACGGGTGTACGAGTTCAATCTGGACGAGTTCTGCCTGCGCTTCCACCATTTCCCCGTACGGGCACATTCCGCCCTCATGCTGCTGAGCCGTTCGGGTTACATCGACTACATGGAGGAGCAGGACTCTGCTGCTCGTGTACATTTCCTGACCGGCCGCAACGAGCTATACCGGCTGGAAGGCAACACACCGGATGAGGACCGCGTCATCGTGGCCATGCTGCGCCTCTATGGGGGGCTCTTTGCCGACTACGGCTACATTGACGAGAGTCTGGTAGCCCGCGAAGCAGGTCTTACTTCCATACAGACATACGAGGTGCTGAAGTCCCTCTCGCTGAAGCGCATCATCAGCTTTATCCCCCGCAAACGCACCCCTTACATCCGCTACATGCAAAGGCGTGAAGAACGCGAATATATCGTCATTCCCCACGCCGTCTATGAAGAGCAGCGCCAACGCTTCCAGGAGCGCATTGAGGCGATGCTCAGGTATATGAACACCGACAACCAGTGCCGCTCACGTCAGCTGCTTCGCTACTTCGGCGAAACCAACACCCACGACTGCGGTCACTGCGATGTCTGTCGTTCTTAATCTTCCTGGTTCTCCGGACGCAGCTTGCGAACGGTCTCACCGGCACGCCACATCTCCTGATTACGCATAGCCTCCAACTCCTTCTCCAGTCCGGCACGATAGTCGGGCTTCGAGTTGGCATCAATGGTAATCTGAGCCTCATTACCCGTCTGTACTGAGTAGTAGAGCCATTCCATCACTGGTTTGATTGCGTCGTGGAAACGCGGAGCCCAGTCCAGTGCACCACGCTGTGCGGTAGTCGAGCAGTTAGCGTACATCCAGTCCATACCCTTTGCACCGAACAACGGGCCAAGGCTCTGGGTCAGTTCCTCAACGGTCTCGTTGAAAGCCTCCGAGGGAGAGTGTCCGTGCTCGCGGAGCACCTCGTACTGAGCCAGCAGCAGACCCTGGATGGCACCCATCAGACTGCCGCGCTCACCCGTCAGATCGCTCGTCGCCTCACGCTCAAACGTTGTCTCAAACATATAGCCGGCACCGATACCGATACCGAAGGCCAGTGTCTTCTCCTTGGCCTTGCCCGTTGCATCCTGATAGACGGCATACGAGCAGTTCAGGCCGCGACCCTCGCAGAACATCGTGCGCAGGCTCGTACCGCTTCCCTTCGGAGCCACCATGATGACATCCACATCCTTCGGGGGGATGACGCCCGTTCGGTCGCTCCAGTTGATAGCGAAGCCGTGACTGTAGTACAGCGTCTTGCCTGGCTTCAGGTATTGCTTGATGGTGGGCCACTGCTGAATCTGACCTGCGTCAGAGAGCAGCATGCAGAGGATGGTACCCTTCTCGGCTGCCTCCTCAATGGAGAAGAGCGTCTTGCCGGGCACCCAGCCGTCGGCCACAGCCTTGTCGTAGGTCTTGCCCTGACGCTGTCCTACAATGACGTTAAAGCCATTGTCCCTCAGGTTACAGGCCTGACCAGGACCCTGTACGCCATAACCGATGACGGCGATGACCTCATCCTTCAATACTTCACGTGCTTTCTCCAAGGAGAACTCCTTGCTGGTGACTACAGTTTCCATTACGCCACCAAAATTCATTTCTGCCATAATTTAATCTTTAAAGTTTAATTTTACTATCCCCTCAGACCATGCCAGCCCTAACCCGAGAGCCGTCGTCTTATTAATCTGCTCCCACCCTACCCGAGAGTGCGACGAGGGACCTAACTAATAAATCGGGGACAAAGGTAGTGCAAACCGAGTGAAATGCAAAAAAAATTAGGATTTATTTTCATTTCCAAGGTATAGCCCGCTCGGCTGCATGATATCTTACACAAACGTGACCTTGCTGCGGCAGCACTCGGTACCGTCAGTGCGGACGATGCGGATGCAATATTCAGAGTTGAGTGGTGAGTGGTGAGTGGTGAGTGGAACTTCCTGGCGGTAGAAGCTGAGCTGGTCACCGGCATGAGCCTCTGCCACGTAGGCTATTTCGAAGCGGCGGAGCTGATGGTCGCGATACCAGTCAAGGGGCCAGAGGTCGAGCACGTGCTCAATGTACTTTACAGAATTGATGTGACCGTTGATATCCACGTCGTTGTAATAGGTGTCGATGGTACGCACGAACTCAGCATCATCGGTCATACGGACACGACCGCCCTTGTCAATGGGGCACTCCTTGTCCTTGACAATCCAGTTGTTGATGGCGCCATCGTCAATGGTGTAGAGATCAGTAGGCTGACGCGTCTCGGTGTCAATCATCGCCCAAATGCTGCGACCGTAACCGTAGATTTTGCCATCCTCCCCCACTACACGGAAGTTACGCGAGGTGAAGAAACGCATGGCGGACTCCACCCAGGTCTCCACATTGAACTTGGTGTATTGCTGCGGCATCTCGTCCATCTCGATGGCAAGGCGCGAGAGTACCCACGAGCGGTTGATGGTCATGAGGTACTTCATGCCGAAGCCTCGTGCCGAACTATGGAAATCGGCAGCATTGAGCATGTGATTGCCCAAATGGCCCATGAATAGCCGTCCGCTGAAGTCGCAGTGGAACGGCTCGGCCATAAACTCGTAACTTCCTACTTTGTTCATACTTGTGTCTTCTCACGTTCTTCCAAAAATTCGCTGACCTGCTCCTGCTTGCCGCGAGTGACGGCGATGCGACCGCTGCGGGTATATTGCAACACGCAGCCGAAGGCGTCGAGAGCGCGGAAAAGCTCGATAATCTGCTCGGTAACACCATACATCATGACAATGGTGTAGGTGGGGTTTACCTCGATGATGCTGGCACCGAAGCGGCGCACGGTACGCGAAATCTCCGGATTCTCCAGCACATGCTTGGTGGAGAGTTTGTAGAGTCCCGTCTCGCGGATAAAGAGCTGTTCGTCAGTGAAGTAGTTGGCCTTCACCACATCGATTTTCTTCTCTATCTGTTTGGTGATTTTCTGTATCTGGTCCTCATCGCTCCACGCCGTGATGGTGTATTTATGTACGCCCGGGATGCTTGACGCCGACACGTTCAAGCTCTCGATGTTGACCTGACGGCGGGTGAACACCGCGGTTATCTGGTTCAGGATACCGGCAATGTTTTCCGAATAGACCAAGAGGGTGTATAGCTTAGTGCCCCCTAAATTAGGGAGTTGGGTATCTGAACGACCTACTGTTGTTTGATTATTCTTCATATAGTCTTTATTGTAATTGAAACTTTGGAGCCCTGTTCAGACCCCCATCCCCCTAACTTTGGGGGCTATAATTCCAGCATCATTTCATCAACGTTCATACCCGGAGGCGTCATAGGCAACACGTTGTCTTCCTCCAGGATAGCACACTCTAAAAGATAGGGGCCTGGGGTGCGGAGCATACGCTCGACGGCAAGAGCGAGGTGGTTGCGGTCGGTGACGGCCTCGTAGGCGATGCCGTAGCCGCGGGCTATCTGCTCGTAGCAGGGATTCATCATCTTGGTAAACGACTTACGGCGCATCCAGAACATATCCTGCCACTGGCGCACGTTGCCTAAGTAGTTATTGTTGAGCAGAATCATCTTCACGGGAGCCTGCTGCTCCATGATAGTACCTAACTCCTGCAGGTTCATCTGGAAACCGCCGTCGCCCATGAAACAGCAGACGGTACGACGGGTGCCAAAGGTGGCACCGATGGCTGCTGGAAGACCATAGCCCATAGTGCCGAGTCCGCCACTGGTGCAGATGCTGCGCTTCTCAGGAAATTTGAAGTAACGGGTGGCAAACAGCTGATTCTGACCTACATCGGTCACTAGAACAGTGCCACGCTGAGCCTGTTCGGCAACGGCATTCACCACCTCGCCCATGCGCAGGGGCCCCTCTTTGGGATGAATGGCGGGTTCGATGACACGCTGGCGTTCCTGCTCATCGAGCTCACGGAACGACTCACGCCAGGCATCGTGGCGGTTCTTGTAGAGAAGAGCGGTAATGGCGGGCAGCGACTCCTTACAGTCGGCTACGACGGCAACGTCGGTCTTGACGTTCTTGTCAATCTCGCTGCGGTCAATGTCCAGGTGGATAATCTTGGCCTGCTTGGCGTAAGTCTTCAGGTTGCCCGTCACACGATCGGAGAAGCGCATGCCGATAGCGATGAGCACATCGCACTGCTGCTCCTTGAGGTTGACGGCGTAGTTGCCGTGCATGCCCAGCATGCCGACGTTGAGCGGATGTTCTGACGACAGCGCCGAGAGCCCCAGCATGGTACGTCCGGCAGGAATATCGCCTTTCTCGAGAAACGCCTTCAGTTCCTCCTGGGCATTACCCAGTTCTACACCCTGCCCCACCAGTGCGAGGGGACGACGCGAGTTGTTGATGATGTCAGCAGCCTGACGCACGGCCTCCTCGTCGAGTTTGGGATAAGGCACGTAGGAGCGTACGAAGCTGACCTTGCAAGGTTCCCAGTCAAACTCTTCAACCTGCGCATTGCGGGGGAAGTCGAGCACCACAGGTCCTGGGCGTCCGGTGCGGGCGATGTAGAACGCACGGCTTACGGCCCACGCCACATCAGCAGCATGACGAATCTGGTACGACCACTTGGAGATAGGCTGTGCCACACCCACGAGGTCCACCTCCTGGAAGGCGTCAGTACCCAGCGAGGAAGTGGCCACCTGACCGGCTATCACCACAATGGGTGTGGAGTCGAGCATAGCGTCGGCAATGCCCGTCAGCGTGTTGGTGACTCCTGGGCCGCTGGTGACCAGTGCCACACCTACCTCGCCGCTGACGCGGGCATAGCCCTCAGCAGCATGGGTGGCACCCTGTTCGTGACGAACCAAGATGTGGTCAAAGCATTTCTTCTCACCACGTGTATAGTCAAAAAGCGAGTCATAGACGGGCATGATGCTACCGCCCGGGTATCCGAAGATGGTCTTCACGCCCTCGGCCTGCAACGCCCTCATCAGCGCCTTTGCACCTGTTATTCTGTCTCTCATTTCAATTTATTTATTCTTAGTTGTTTGGTCGTTTGGTTGAAACCACCAGTTTGCATTTTTCCTAAACGACTAAACGACTTATTTCCTAATCCACCAACCTAATTCCACCCTTATCTGCTGACGAGACGCTCTGGGCATAGGCACGCAGGGCCTTGCTCACTTCACGCTTGCGGCGAAGCGGCTGCTGCGGACGCGCTGCCAGTTCCTCGTCAGAGAGTTTCACGTTGATTGAACGTGAAGGAATGTCGATGACGATGATGTCACCGTCCTTGATCTTGCCAATGTTACCGCCGTTGGCTGCCTCGGGCGAGATATGCCCGATGCTGAGTCCGCTGGTGCCGCCCGAGAAACGGCCGTCGGTAATCAGCGCACACTCCTTGCCCAGGTGCATGCTCTTAATATAAGAGGTAGGATATAGCATCTCCTGCATACCAGGACCACCCTTCGGTCCTTCGTGGGTGATGACCACACAGTCGCCTGATTTCACCCGTCCGCCCAGGATGCCCTCGCAGGCATCTTCCTGGGAGTCGAACACCACGGCAGGTCCCTCGAAGTGCCACAGGCTCTCGTCAACGCCGGCAGTCTTCACCACACAGCCGTCCTGGGCAATGTTACCGAAGAGCACAGCCAGTCCGCCGTCCTTCGTGTAAGCATGCTCAAGGTCGCGGATGCAGCCGTTGGCGCGGTCGGCATCGAGTGTACCCCACTCTTCCGACTGCGAGCCCATCTTGGTAGAGAAGCGGTTTCCTGGGGCTGAGTAGTAAATACTGGTTTGACCAGTCCGACTAGTTTGACTTGCTTGACAAGTAATATCATACTGCTTCATCGCCTCATCGAGCGTCATTCCGTCAACACGGAGGGCAGAGCCGTCAATGAGGCCGCCTTTGTTCAGTTCGTTGAGGATGCCGAGGATGCCGCCTGCACGGTTACACTCCTGCACGGAGTATTTCTGCGTGTTGGGAGCCAGCTTACAGAGACAGGGCACACGACGTGAAAGTTCGTCGATATCCTTCATGGTGAAATCAACCCCAGCCTCCTGGGCTACTGCCAGCAGATGAAGCACGGTATTGGTGCTTCCACCCATCGCGATGTCAAGCGCCATCGCATTGAGGAAAGCCTTACGGGTGGCGATACTTCTTGGGAGAACCGATGAATCGCCGTCCTCATAGTAGGCCAGCGCATTCTTCACCACCTGACGGGCGGCTGCCTTGAACAGCTCCACACGATTGACGTGCGTAGCCAGTATGGTACCGTTGCCGGGCAGCGAGAGTCCAATGGCCTCAGTCAGCGAGTTCATGGAGTTGGCGGTGAACATGCCCGAGCAGCTTCCGCAACCGGGACAGGCACACTTTTCTATCTCTTTTATCTCCTCGTCAGTAACGCTGGGGTCGGCACCCTTCACCATCGCCGTAATGAGATCCGCATTCTCTCCGCGCCAACGGCCGGCCTCCATAGGGCCTCCACTGCAGAATACGGTAGGAATGTTCAGACGCATGGAAGCCATCAGCATGCCCGGTGTCACCTTATCGCAGTTGGAGATGCAAATCATAGCGTCAGCCTTATGGGCGTTGACCATATACTCCACGCTGTCGGCGATGATGTCACGCGAGGGCAGCGAATAGAGCATGCCGTCATGCCCCATCGCAATACCGTCGTCAATGGCGATGGTATTGAACTCGGCCGCAAAACAGCCCATCGCTTCAATCTCGGCCTTGACAATCTGGCCAATCTCATGCAGATGGGTATGACCCGGAACAAACTGGGTAAAGGAATTGACGACGGCGATGATAGGCCGTCCGAACTGCTCATGCTTCATACCGGTAGCCACCCAGAGCGCACGTGCTCCGGCCATACGGCGTCCTTCGGTACAAACCGCACTACGTAATGGATGTTTCATACTTCTTGACCCCCTAAGTTAGGGGGTTGGGGGTCTGAACAAGCGAATCAGACCTTTCCTAAACTATAAATTAATGGGAGTTTGCGCCTGTTCAGACCCCCATCCCCCTCACTTTGGGGGCTTGCAGGCTGCAAAGTTACATCTTTTTATAATAATAGCCAAATAAAAACCGATTTTTTACTTTTTCTTCAGTTTGTCAATGGCATGCTCCAGACTCTCCGTCGGCTCAATAATATTGTAATCGCCCCAAAAGTCAGGCTCGTCGAAGAAGGTCACCTTGTCGTAGAACTTATCACGCTGGCCGAAAGAGTCGCGCCGCCTAATGGCATGCACCTCAGAGGGAGGCGCCTGGGCCGTCACCACCATTTCAGTGGTTACGGTATAGGTGGAGGCAAAGAGCCGACGCTTCCAGTCACACTTGAAACGCATGACGTTACGCACATAGCTGATGCGTGTCACGTTGTCCTGCGTCTGATAGTTGATAACGGTCGTGAGTTCCCTGGGACTGAAACGCAGACCCAAGGGCTTGTGTACCAGCATGTAGGCGGTGGCCAAATCGCGGTTGCGCATGTCGAGCTGCAGCTCCACACGGGTAAAGGCCAGCGTCTCCTGGTCAATGTAGAACTTTCCGTAGAACAAGGGATGTGAGAGCTGGTAACGGGGAGCGAAGCTGATGACATACTGCGAACGGTAGTCAATGCGCTCGGGTATCTCCATCGTCAGCTGATAGTGCTTCAGCTCTTCGCGGGTAAGGATGACCTCGCTGTTTTTCACCACATCAAGCATGATGGGAATAACAGGACCGCCCATTACCTTCACGCCCAACGTGTCGCTGGCTCGAGTGCTCATGATGCGGCGTCCTTTGACAATCTGTACTGCATCGCCACGCACATCATACTTATAGGAGGTCTTATACATATCGGTAATTGCCTCGCTGACAGCGATAAAGCGGTTGCCCTTCTGCGCCGTCTCGCGATAGAAGCAATGCATGAGCGAAGGCTCACGGGAGTAGTTGACGGGTATCTTCTGCATCGCCGAGAGCACCACTTCGAGCGGGTCGTTCATTGACACCACCACCTCTTCCAGCATGATGGCACTGGGCACCAGACGTATTTCCAGGTTCTCCGTCTGGTTGCCGATGGTCACGCGGCGTGTATGATACCCCAGATGCGACAGTTCGATATAGGACGGCCGACCCGGCGTCTTCAGTATAAATTCACCATCATCGTTGGTCACGGTCTGCTGGGCACCATCGGGCGACGACACGCTGACATGAGGCAGCACCTTGCCGTCCGCACGGCTCATGACGCGTCCGGTGAGCACCGTCATACTGCTCTGTGCATATACGCTGGTGCATGATAATAGCAGAACTACCAGCGCTACAACTATTCTCCTACCCTTTTCCATAATCGTGAATTGTGAATTATCTGTTGCAAAGATAAGAAATCCTTTCCAAAAAACATTTATTTTGCATCAATTTTTTTACGCAACACGAAAAAAAAGTTGTTTCTTTCGTTCCAAATACGTAATCTTTTATTATCTTTGCAGCGAATTTTAAAAAATTAACAGAAACTATGGGTGGATTCTTCGGCACTATTGCCACAAAAGAGTGTATTAACGACTTGTTTTACGGAACGGACTACAACTCACATTTGGGAACCAAAAGGGCTGGTATGGTTACGTACGACGAGGACAAGGGATTCAACCGCTCCATTCATAGTTTAGAGCGTAACTACTTCCGTTCACGTTTCGAAGACGAACTCGACAAGTTCAAAGGCCGTCAGGGAATCGGCGTCATCAGCGATACCGACCCGCAGCCCATCATCGTCAACTCTCACCTTGGACGCTATGCTGTGGTCACCGTTGCTAAAATCAACAACCTGCCGCAGATAGCCGAAGAACTCCTTTCCCAGCGCATGCACTTCAGCGAGCTTTCTGCCAACCAGATTAACCAGACGGAGCTTGTGGCCCTGCTCATCAACATGGGACAGACCTTCGTTGACGGCATCAACCTGGTGTATCGGAAAATTGAGGGTTCCTGCTCCATGCTCATCCTGACAGAGGACGGACTCATTGCCGCACGCGACTTCCTGGGACGCACCCCCATCGTCATAGGCAAGAAGGAAGATGAGTCGGGCGATACGGCCTACGCCATATCCAGTGAGACGACAGCCTTCCCCAACCTGGACTATCAGGTGCTGCGCGACGTAGGACCGGGCGAGATTGTCCGCATACGTACCAACGGCATCGAAGTGCTGCAGGAGCCCCGCGAGGAAGAGCAGATCTGCTCGTTCCTTTGGGTGTATTACGGTTTCCCGTCCAGCGACTATGAGGGCATCAACGTGGAAGAGGTACGCGAGAAGAACGGTGAGAAACTGGGTCGCGAGGACGACGTAGAGGCAGACATTGTCTGCGGCATACCTGACTCTGGTGTCGGTATGGCGCTCGGTTATAGCGAGGGCCACCACATCCCCTACAAGCGTGCCGTCACGAAATACACGCCCACCTGGCCCCGTTCGTTCACGCCTGGCAGTCAGACGCGCCGCGAACTGGTAGCCCGCATGAAACTGGTGCCTAACCCCGCCATTCTGAAAGACCAGCGCATCGTGTTCTGCGACGACAGCATCGTCAGGGGCACTCAGCTGCGCGACAACGTCAAAACCTTCTTCGACTACGGCGCCAAGGAGGTTCACGTACGCATCAGCTGCCCCCCACTCGTCTATGGCTGTCCCTTCATCGGCTTCACCACCTCAAAGAGCGACTACGAGCTCATCACCCGCCGCATCATCCGCGACCTGGAGGGTGAGCATGCTGACGACCCTGAAGTACTCAGGAAATACGCTACCACCGACTCTCCCGAATACCAGCGTATGGTGGAGGAGATTGGCCGCAGACTCGGACTGACCTCCGTGAAGTTTGCCAAGCTCGAGAACCTCATCGAAAGCATCGGACTGCCGAAGTGTAAGGTCTGCACCCACTGCTTTGAGGGGGAAAAAGATTAAAGATTAAACATTAAACATTAAAACTAAGAATCCTATGAAGCCAGACATTTATACCCTGACCTCCGAACTGCACGACAAAGAGGCCGTCCAAGCTGTCACTCAGGAATTTCTGGGCAGTCTGGGCATTGACTACACCTTCAAGGGCAGCGACTTCAGCGACTATGCCCATTCTCCCCTTCCCCTCATCTATGTATGTACCGGCGGAACGGAGGGCATCTTCCAGAAGCTGCTCAACACTCACCCCTCACCACTCACCCCTCACCACTCACCATTTTACCTGCTCACATCTGGAAAGAGCAACTCGCTGGCCGCATCGATGGAGATACTCTCCTACCTGTCCCAGCATCACCTGGAGGGTGAGATTATTCATGGGAGTGCAGAATACATCAGCCAACGCATCCAGTTGCTGGCAAAGGTGAGCGAAGCCCGTCAGCAGCTCAACGGCTGTCGGCTGGGCGTCATCGGCAAGCCGTCAGACTGGCTCATCTCCAGCGAGGCAGACTACCAGAAAGTAAAGGAACGGCTGGGCATTGAACTCATCGATATTCCCATGCAGGAACTGCTGGATACAATAGCAAACCTCAAATCTCAAAACTTAAATCTCAAATCTTACATCTACGTTGCACTCATGACGCTGATTGAGCGCTACCGGCTGCAAGGCTTTACCCTGCGCTGCTTCGACCTGCTCAACACCGTCCACGATACCGGTTGTATGGCACTGGCCCAGCTCAACAGCGAGGGCTATGTGGCTGGCTGCGAGGGCGATGTACCAGCAATGCTCTCCATGATGATTACCCGCGCTGTGCTCGGTGTATCAGGCTTCCAGGCGAACCCGTCAAGCATGAATCCTGAGAGCGGCGAGATACTCTTCGCCCACTGCACCATTCCGCTCAACATGGTAGAGCGTTATGAGCTCGACACCCACTTTGAGTCGGGCATCGGCGTTGCCATACGCGGCTACATGAAGACTGGTCCCGTCACCGTCTTCAAGGTGTCGGGCGACCTCTCGCGCCACTTCATTGCCGAAGGTCAACTGGTGCGCAACGAGGCCAAGCCTAATCTCTGCCGCACCCAGCAGGTCATTCGGTTAGACAACCCCCACCTGCTCTCCTCCTACTTCCTGACCAACCCCATCGGCAACCATCACATCATCATGCCCGGCCACCAGCAGCAGGTGCTGGAGGAAATATTAAAGATGAAACATTAAACATTAAAGATTAAACATTAAAGATTAAACATTAAAACGATATGAAACGATTACTGCTTGCTTTAACATTCATCATTTGCCAGTTGTCATTCAGCATAGCACAATCTGCGCTCGAACAACTCAAGGCTG
>JAEEGH010020103.1_pt1 | contig 13931 bp, 12 predicted proteins | sample 9134181 | NCBI WGS metagenome assembly JAEEGH01 (sample SAMN16246544, study PRJNA631951) | gut metagenome | biome: gut microbiome; feature: rumen; material: DP-attached | host: Bos | place: Iran: Karaj | collected 2018-10
TTCATCGCCCTGTTGAGCGTCCCGCTGCCAAGACTTCCGCCCACTATGAAGATATGCTTTCTGGCGGGGTCGAAGCCGTAGTATTCCATAGCCTCTGCCTTCATCTCGGGAGTCGGAGGGAATGAAACCTCTTTGCGGATGGGATTTCCGCTCATTACGATCTTGTCCTTGGGGAAGAACCTTTCCATTCCTTCGTACGCGACGCAGATGCGTTGTACGCGTTTCCCGAGCAGTTTGTTCGTGAGGCCGGCAAAGCCGTTCTGCTCCTGGATCAGGGCGGGAATCTTCATCGAGGTCGCTGCCCATAGCAATGGAGCGCTGGCATAACCGCCCACTCCGATGGCAACGTCGGGCTTGAACTCGCGTATGATTCTCTTCGCGGCCCGAATGCTCGCGAGGACCTTCAGCGGAATCTGGACGTCATTTAAAATATTACGTAGCGTCAGCTGGCGCTGCATCCCCACGATGGGAAGGCCGATGATCCTGTAGCCGGCCTGCGGTACTTTTTCCATTTCCATCTTGCCTTCGGCACCGACGAAGAGTATCTCGCTCTCCGGGCAGAGTGCTTTGAGCTGGTTTGCAATGGATATGGCCGGGAAGATGTGACCTCCCGTGCCGCCGCCGCTTATTATCGCTCTGATGGGTTTGTACTGCATTATTCCTCCGTTTCAAATGTTTCGAGATCGTCCAGCGTATCTTTCACTTCGTCGTCACTGTGTTCTATGATGGGCTCCGCCTGGGCTTCCCTTCTTGCCATATTCTCCCGGGCGTCCTTGGATATGGACAGCAGGATGCCGAATACCACGGAGAATACCAGGAAGGAATTGGTTCCGTGGCTGACCAGGGGCAGAGTCTGTCCCGTCTGCGGCACCAGCGGCAGGTGGACATTCACGGCCATATGCATAAACGCCTGTCCCACAATGAGTATGACCAGCCCTGAGACCAGCACCTTGTCATAGTATTTGTCACATTCCTTCGCCACCAGCGCGCCTCTTGCAAGGAGGCTGAAAAACAGTATCAGGATTATGAACGCGCCGAGAATCCCGGTTTCCTCTACTATAAAACTGAAGATATAGTCTCCGAAAATGACCGGGACGGCGTATTTCTGAGTGCTGCGTCCTATGCCTTTCCCGATGAATCCTCCCTCCTGGATCGCGAGCATCGCTCCGACGGGCTGCTTAAGTTCATCCTTTATTCGGTTGAAATCATTCGATCCTCGGTGATAGCAGTCCAGGGAGTCGATTTTGGATATTTTGTCATCCGCGACACGGCTGATCATAGTCCCGACCCTGGATCCTTTCATCAGACCGGCCTTGTGAAGGCCCAGAACCAGCCCGAGGCAGATCAGGGCTATCGCTCCGATTCCGATCACTTCCTTCATCTCAATTCCTCCGACAACGAGCATCAGGACCATTATTATGAAGATGAAGATGGCCGAAGAGTTTGAGCCCATCATCACCATTCCCGTTGTGATGAGCATCGGAAGGTAGAAGTAGGAGCATTTGCGCCCGAGAGGGGTGTCCAGGAAGGCGAGTTTCGGGAAAGCCGTCGCTATCCTGCCGGTCAGTTTCAGCTTATTGTTCTTATATGCATCCAGCGCCCAGGCAAGGTACATTATTATCATCACCTTGACGAATTCATAGACGTGGACTTGTTTCCCGAAAACCTTGAGGATACGCCTTGCACCATTGATTTCTCCGGCCTTGACTATGCCGAGATTCAAGTTGCAGACCAGTATGAACAATATCAGGAAGCACGCGATGAAACCGAATCTGGATGCCTTTTGGTACAAGCCGCTCTTCCCGAAGAAATACAGAAGCGCCATAAGGATAACCCCGCCGACAACCACCTTGAGCTGCGTCGTCATAATGCTTATCCTGTCCGTCCCGGTTTCCAGGGCGAGCATCGGAGTGGACGAGAACACGGAGATGACCGAAATCAACATCAGGAAGAGAGCGATCATCAAGATCACCTTGTCTCCGCTGAAGCGTTCAATCAGGTTCCAAATGTCTCCTTTGGAGTTTTCCTTGGCTTTTTCCATATCAGAGGCTCCTTACCGCGGCCTTGAACTGCTCTCCGCGGTCTTCATAGTTCTTGAACAGGTCGAAACTCGCGCAGCAGGGCGAGAGCAGCACGACGTCGCCCGCTGTCGCGGCCTTGGCGGCTTTGCTGACAGCTTCCTTGGCGCTGAGCGCATCGCAGATGTTTTCGCTTCCTACGATGCCCTCGAAGGCTTCGTGGATCTTCTTGTTGTCCACGCCGAGGCAGACGATATACTTTACCTTCTCCCTCACCAGCTCTTCCAGCACTGAGTAGTCATTGCCCTTGTCGGTTCCGCCCACAATCCATACGACAGGCCGTTTCTGGCATTCCAGGGCGTACCAGGCGGAATCCACGTTCGTAGCCTTGGAGTCATTGATGTAGAGGACGTCTTTGATGGAGAGCACATTCTCCAGACGGTGCTCTATGCTTTTGAAAGTGGAGAGGGCGCTGCGTATCACTTCATTGTCGATGCCGCTGGCCTTCGCCGCGAGCGCCGCAGCCATAGAGTTGTAGATATTATGCTTTCCGCCGAGGGCGAGTTCTTTCAGATAGACATTGGTCTCTTCCTTGTCGTAGCGCAGCACGATCTTGTCTTCCTTCAGGAAGGCACCCTGCTCAACTTCGTGTTTCTGTGAGAAGGGCAGCATCTTGCAGCGCAGGACTATGTTCGAGAGGTGTCCGATGGTGATTGCATCGTCGGAGTCGAAGATGAAGCAGTCGTCCTTGGTCAGGTTCCGGGTGATGTTGAACTTGGCCGCGACATAGTTCTCCAGCTTGTGGTCGTAGCGGTCCAGATGGTCCGGAGTGATATTGGTGATGATTGCGATGTCCGGTTTGAAATCGTAGATGTCGTCGAGCTGGAAACTGGAAATCTCAAGCACATAGTAGTCGAAATGCTCCGTGGCGACCTGGTAGGCGTAGCTCTTGCCGATATTTCCGCCGAGGCCGACGTTCAGCCCGGCGCTCTGCATCAGGTGATAGATCAGAGAGGTCGTGGTCGTCTTGCCGTTGGAACCGGTGATGCAGATCTTCTTCGCGGAGTCATATCGCGAAGCGAATTCTATTTCGGACACGATGTGAGTTCCCTGTCCGCGGAGCTTTTCCACGATAGGGACTGTCCCGGGGATTCCGGGCGACTTGACTACCTCGTCAGCATTCAGGATCAGCGATTCAGTATGCTGACCTTCCTCGTAGGGAATGTTCCATCTTACGAGGGTTTCCACATATTTGGGATCGATCTTCCCCTTGTCCGAGAGGAAAACGTCGAAACCTTTGCTTTTTGCGAGAACGGCGGCGCCTACTCCGCTTTCTGCGCCTCCAAGAATAACTACTCTGCTCATTATCTGATCTTTAACAATGCCAATGTTGAAACTGCGAGAAGGATGCCGACTATCCAGAAGCGGACCGTGATCCTGGCTTCGTGATGAGGTGGATTCGGCTTTGGGTATTTGATGTATCCGTCAGGGATGGAATTTTTCTGGAAATGATGGTGAAGCGGTGCGCGGCTCCATATCCTTCCCGGCTCTCCGTTGTGACGGCGCTTGTAAAGCTTGCAGTAGCCGGTCTGGATGATTACCGAAAGGCTTTCCATAAAGAATATCCCGCAGAGTACCGGCAGCAGCAGTTCCTTTCTGAGAAGGACCGCGCTCACCCCGATGATTCCGCCGAGGGAAAGAGAGCCGGTATCGCCCATAAAGATGTCCGCGGGGAAGCAGTTGTACCATAGGAAACCTATCAGCGCCCCGACCATAGCGGCCATAAAGACCGAAATCTCGCCGCTGCCAGGAAGGTACATTATATTAAGGTAGTTGGAATTGATCAGGTTGCCGCTCAGCCAGGCTAGGATGCCCAGCACGACCCCGACGATGGCGCTTGTGCCTCCTGCGAGCCCGTCTATGCCGTCAGTGAGATTGACGCCGTTGGAGCAGGTCGTGATGATGAAGATGATCACAAACACGTAGATGGCCCATTTGGTGTACCATCCCCATCTGCCCTTGAAGGGAGTGAGCCATTTGTAATTGAATTCGTGGTTCTTGATGAAGGGGAGGGTCGTCTTTGTGGATTTCACCACATCCTCGTGGGCATATTTGCCGGAGGTGACGACCTCTTCCTGCTGCCGGGGGCCTTCGACTTTTTCGCGGACCACGATATTGGGGCTCATCCATACTGTGAGTCCGACCACAAAGCCGAGTATCACCTGTCCAAGGAGTTTGGCTTTCCCCGGAAGACCGTCCTTGTTCTTCTTGACGGATTTGATGTAGTCGTCTGCAAAGCCCAGGGCTCCGCACCATAACATACTGAAAACCAGGAGTATGATATAGATGTTGGTCAAGTCTGCGAAAAGCAGGGTTCCGCAGAGGATGCCAAGAATGAATATTACTCCGCCGAAGCCTGGAGTCTTGTTCTTCTTTTCCTGGCCGGCAGTCTGGGTGTCGTAGATCCGTTCCCCTTCCTGAATGTATTTCTTGCCGCTGAGCTTGTTAATGAACCATTTTCCGAAGATGAGGGCAAAGACTACCGCAACGATGCTGGCAAGCATCGCTCTCACCGACAGGTAGTGCATTAGTCCTATTCCGGGGAAGTCTACTCCGGATTTTTCGAGATATTGGAAGAGATGGTAAATCATAGTGTCATCAGTTTGCAGCTTTCAAATACTATTTCTTTTTCGTCGAAGTGGTGTTTTTCCTTTCCGATTATCTGGTAGGTCTCGTGTCCTTTTCCGGCCAGCAGGATGGTCGCCCTGTCCGGGGCGGTGAGTATGGCCGTCCGGATGGCTTCACGGCGGTCAGTGATGAAAATGCTCTTTGCGAGACCGTTCAGGCTGAGTCCGGAGCGGATGTCCGCGATGATGTCCTCAGGCTTTTCCGTGCGAGGGTTGTCGGAAGTAATCACCAGTCTGTCCGCAAGCTTTTCCGCGACCTGTGCCATTTCCGGCCTTTTGGTCTTGTCACGGTCGCCGCCGCAGCCGAAGAGGCAGATCAGCTGGGCCTCCGGCGCGACCTCGCGCAGGGTTTTCAGCACATTCTCCAGGGCGTCCGGGGTATGGGCATAGTCGATTACGACATTGATTCCGCGGGGTGCGGAAATGGTTTCGAGGCGGCCCGGGGCGGCCTGGAGTTTTGACAGGGCAACAAGGGCTTCCGTGCTCTCAACTCCCAGGCAGACGGCCGTTGTATAGATTGCTAGGGCATTGTAGGCGTTATGGACCCCGCTCAGGCGGATCCAGGTCTCGTGGCCATCGATATTGAGCAGCATCCCTTCGAAACTCTGTTCGAGGATGCGTGCACGATGGTCGGCCATTGTCTTGAGTGCGTAGGTGACAAGTTTTGCCTTGCTGTTCTGGACCATTACCGGCCCGTTTTTGTCATCCGTGTTGATGATTGCAAAGGCTTCCTTGGGCAGATTGTCGAAGAAGAGTTTCTTGCAGCGGAGGTATTCCGCGAAGGTCTTGTGATAGTCCAGATGGTCGTGGGTGAGGTTGGAGAATATTCCGGCCGCGAAATGAAGTCCGCTCACGCGGTCCTGCTCGACGCCGATCGAGGATACCTCCATAAAGCAGTATGTGCAGCCTTCGGAGACCATCCTGGCAAGGAGGCGGTTGATCGTTATGGGATCGGCGGTGGTGTTGCTGGTCTCCAGCCGCTCTCTGCCGACATAGTTCGCTATGGTAGAAAGCAGGCCGCAGTGATAGCCCAGGGCAGTGAACATATTGTACAGGAGCGTCACTGTGGTGGTCTTGCCGTTGGTCCCGGTTATGCCCACGAGGCAGAGTTCGCGCGAAGGATGGCCGAAGAAAGCATCCGCGGCCAGTGCGGCGGCAAGGCGGCTGTTTTTCACCCTGATTTCCGGAATCCCAGGCCTCTCGGACGGGCTTTCGCAGATGATTGCGGCGGCTCCTTTTTCAATCGCCGCCCCTATATAGTCGTGTCCGTCGCTTTCGAATCCCCGGACAGCGATGAAAAGTGCTCCGGGAGTCACTTTCCTGGAATCGCAGCAGATGTCGGTGATATCGACATTGATATCTCCCCGGCTTCCGCAGACCTCAAGTCCCTCTATGATTTCTCTCAGTTTCATTTAAGCAAAAGTGTCAGTGTCGCTCCATCCTTGAGTACGCTTCCCGCCTCGGGCGCCTGGCTCACGACGTGGCCGGAGCCGGAATAAAGGCATTGCATACCGTTGGATTCAATAATATACATCGCGTCCTTGAGCCCAAGTCCGCGAAGGTCCGGGACCACACCCTTTTTCAGGACGAGCGAATCGGCCCTGTTCATCGAAGGGATGCTTCCTGCAGTGGAATAGCTCTCATCCCAGCTTCCGTCGATGGCGTAGATCTTGTCCACGATCTCCCTGACGGCCATTGCGGGCCTGGTGCCGCCGTAGAAGCTCTGGCTGGAGAGATAGGAATAGACTGTAACCATTATGGTATACTTCGGATTCTCCACGGGGAAGAAGCCGACGAAGGTTCCCTGGTTCTTCTTGCGGCCCGAAAGGTCGTGATAAGGATCGCGGCTTCCGCCTCTTTCCTCGGGTGTAAGCACTACCTGTGCGGTGCCGGTCTTGCCTGCGACGGATAGTTTGGCGCCCTTGAGCCTGGTGGCGGTACCGTCGTTGACTACCGCCGCAAGCGCCCTCGTGACTGTGTCTGCGGAGGCGCGCGAGCAGATATTGTTCAGTACGGCCGGCTTGTAGCGTTTCAGTACGTTCCCGTCCTTCTCCACGCTTTCCACGAGGTAAGGTTTCATCATCTTGCCCTTGTTGGCTATGCCGTTGTAGAAGGTGACCACGTGCAGCGGGCTGACCGACATTCCGTAGCCGTAGGCCGTGGTCCCGAGGGTGGTCTTGCTCCATCCCTTAGTCCCGGGACGGTTCACCACCGGTGTGCCCAGCCCTTCGATATCGAAGTCGAAGGCTTCCCCGAGACGGTAGGCGTAGATATGGTCGAACATAGCCTGGGGGTTAGCTCCGTAGTAATGCTCCGCGAGGTAGGTGAAGACATAGTTGGAGGAAATCTCGAATCCGTGCTTGACGCTGATGTCGCGACGGCCGGTTTCCCTCTGGTAATCAAGTATATGGACATCCTGCCTATAGTCTTTCACCACGCCATTGTTGGTCGGGATTGTCTGCTCGAGAGAGCTGACATAGCCGTCCTCCACGAGCGAGAGGAGGGTCACGGTCTTCATCACCGAACCCTGCTCTCCGACCTGGTGAAGGACCAGATTCTCCCTTTCCCAAAGCTTGGTCTGGGGAGTCTTGCCCCGGGAGAGGTTGACCATCGCGCGGATGGCCCCGGTTTCTGCCTCCATTATGATGGCTATTCCCGCCCATATCTGAGGGTCGTCGGCAATCTGACGGCGCAGGGCCTTGTCCGCAATGTCCTGGAAATCAATGTTGAGGGTGGTTCGGATGTCGTTCCCGTCCTTGACCTTGACAACGGTCGAATCCAACTCGCGGATGTACTGGCTGTCATCGGTAATCCTCCTCCATTCCATTCCCGGAGTGCCGTGAAGTTCATAGTCGAAACTGGCTTCCAGGCCGATACGGTAGTCGTCCTTTATATATCCTATGACGCGTCTGGCGAGGGTATCATAGGGATAGATGCGCTCGTCGTGGTCTTCATAGATGAGTCCGCCGCGATACTTTCCCTCCCTGAAAAGGGGAGCGCTCTGCAGCTTCCGCAGAGTGTTGAGGTTGACGTTCTTCTGGATCAGGAGATGGCCGTTGCCGACTTCCTTGCCGTCCTTGTTCTTGCGGAAACGTCCCTGGATTATTTCGTCTTTATACTGTTTCGCGCTCTTTTCGGGGAAGAGTGCCGCAAGCACCCAGGAGAGTGAATCGACTTTTTTCTGCCAGTTCTGTTCTGCCTCGTCGTCCTTTTTGCGGCGGAATTCCTGCTTGCGGACCGTGCAGTCCATAAATATGTCATAGAGCGGAGCGGAAATGGCCAGGGGACGGCCGTCAGTGGCGAGAATCCTGCCGCGCTCCGGGATTTCTTTGTGCAGGGATGTCCTCGGGGTGAAGAGGTCGAGATACTGCTCTTTTACCCTGAAGCCGCTCTGGATGCGGATCAGCTGGATGATTATGGCTATGGACAGCACAAGGAAAGCCATAGACAGGAAGGTCATAACCATATGGACCCTGTCCCGGCTGCCGTTTTTGTTGTTATTTTTGGCTGTGCTGCTCATTTCTTTCCGATTTTTGTCGCAGGTTTACTTGGCGGGCAGAGTTTGCTGCCCATCTGGCTGAGGCGAGTCTGGGTCGAAGACGCGCTCTGGACCCTTATCAGTTCCGCCTCTGTCTCAGCATAGTGGATTTTCAGCTCTTCTATGGTGGCTTTGTTCTCTCCTTCTTTCGTCAGTTTCTTGTCCACCTTCAGGCTCAGCATTATGCTCAGCCAGGCGAGTACGAAGAGATAGAGGATGTGCAGATACAGTTTGTCCGCCCTCAGACGCAGCAGGAATTCGCCCTTGCTTATCGCCCTGATGGAATTCTTTATGGCCGTGGTGATGTCTCCTGCATTCATATTGATTCCCTCCTCGTTTTTACGGCGATGCGGAGCTTAGCGCTCCTGGCGCGGGTGTTTGCTGCTATTTCCTCCTCCCTGGGGAGTATTGGTTTGCTTCCGAGGCTCTTGAGCGGAGCTTTTACCTGTCCATAGAAATCTTTTTCCTGGACTCTGTCCACGTTGCCGCTGCGGATGAAGTTCTTGACCATACGGTCTTCCAGCGAGTGATAGCTTATTATCACCAGCCTGCCTCCTTCCTTGAGGGAGCGTGCCGCTCCGTCCAGGAACTTTTCCAGTGCCCGCATCTCCTGGTTGACTTCGATGCGGAGGGCCTGATAGACCTTTGCGAGTACTTTGTGCTCGGCTCCGCGGGGCAGGATTTCAGCCAGTGCGCGGTCCAGGTCCCCGCAGGTCTCGAAAGCCTTCTTCTCCCTGGCTTTGACAATGAGGCGGGCGGCCCTGGGGGCATTGTCCACTTCTCCGTAGAGTCGCAGGATGCGGCAGAGGGCCTGCTCGTCGCTTCCGTTGAGAAGGTCTGCGGCCGTCATTTCGCCCTGAGTGTTCATCCTCATATCCAGGGGAGAGTCTTCGAAGCGGAAGGAGAAGCCGCGCCCGGCCGTGTCGAACTGGTGGGAGGAGACTCCGAGGTCTGCAAGAATTCCGTCGAAGCCGTCCTTCGCATAGATGGCGGCGTAGTTTTCAATGAAGCGGAAGTTGTTGTGGATCAGAGTGAAACGCGGGTCCTTAGGGGCGTTTCCCAGAGCGTCGACGTCACGATCGAAGGCGATGAGTTTCCCGCCAATATGTAAGCGTGAAAGTATTTCAGCGGTGTGTCCACCGCCTCCGAAAGTGGCATCGGCATATGTTCCGTCCGGATTCGTGATGAGAGCCGAAACGCTCTCGTCAAGCATTACAGGGATGTGATATTCAGACATTGCACCGACCCTCCTATTTCTTTTCGGAAAGTCTTATTGCGGTGCTCTTGAAACGGTCATCCGGCATCAGGAGCGCTTCGCGTGCCTCCTTTGCCCAGATTTCGATCTTGTAACCTACACCTGCAAACACGACATCCTTGGTGATACCTGTCTGTTCAAGAAGCTCTGAAGGTATGTTCAGGCGGGCGAGTTTTCCGTCGGGGACGACGTAGTAGACTCCGTCATTGAACTTGCTCCAGAACTCAGCGTGTTCGGGGTTGAGTTCGGGATCGATTCCTTCCAGGACTTTGTCCGTCCGCTTCGACCATTCTTCGACGGTGAAGAGGTTCAGGCAGTTGCCCTGGACACTTTTCTTTATGACCAGTGTGAGGTCGGACTCTCCTTCGCGGGCCATTATGTCGCGGTAGATGGCAGGGAGCACGATGCGCCCCTTGTCATCAACTTTGCCCGTGGCTTTTCCGAAGAATCTGACCATTGTTTTAATCGGTTTAAATTTCAACTTTCACGCTTGGATGCAAAGGTACGAAAACTTTTCCCATTTCCAACCATTTTCTTCCAAATTTTTCCACTTTTTTCTAATTATTTTTTTTGCCCCCTTTCTGGCGCCTTCGGGGCCGGGTTTTCCGGCGGTCCGGCCCCGCGCCTTCGGGCCGCTGTCCGGTCTTCGCACCTTCGGTGTTCCCGGCGGTCTGGCCGTCGCGCCTTCGGGCCGCTGGCCTCGCCGACCGGAAAATGGTCGGCTTCGCCCAGGAGCCCTCGGCTCCACCATCCTGCCGCGCACCTGCTTGCCGTCGTAGTATTTGCCCTCGCGCCTTCGGGCCGCTGGTCTCGCCGACCGGAAAATGGTCGGCTTCGCCCAGGAGCCCTCGGCTCCACCATCCCTACACCCGTTTGACGCCGTGAAATGTAAGTAGTTGTGCAACAGTGCTTTATGTAAAATCGTATATGTAAACTTACATACACGATTTCGTGCAAGTTACTGAATCACAGTACTTTATATTTCACGCTAATTCACTGTCTCTCCTTCCCGGCACGGACTGCCGTTTGGGCGCTCTCCGTGCCGCCAAATGCTGTTTTTCCGGCACCGACCACCGTTTTGGTGCTCTCCGTGCCGCCAAATGCTGTTTTTCCGGCACCGCCGCCGACCGGCTGTCATGGTCGGCGGCTACGGCGCGCCGCTACGGTGGGCTCTGTGCAATGGCCCTCCTCGCGGCGGCCGTTGCCTCGCGATGTTCAGAGTCCGGGCACGGGTATTCCGGCCCGAATGATACGTACGCTCCGTCCGTATTGACTTCAAATCGCTTGCTGGGTGCGTTCCAATTGTCAATACGCGGCAAAGAAGTGTGTTTGGTGGTGGGGAAAGATGGTTCCGTCGGCAAGCAGAGGGGCCGGACGCGAGCCCTTTCGGCGAGCTCGCGGTAGGCCCCTCAGGCGGCGGCCATGACAGCCGGCCGCCGACGGTGCGTATTCCTGCCCGCGCCGACGAAAAATACGGTTACGGGCAGGAATGGCGGCGAAAACCTGCCCGCGCCGGCGAAAAACACGTCTACGGGCAGGAAAACGGTCAAAACCCTGCCCGCGCACCCGCAAAACACCGTTCAGGGCAGGGAAACGCTCGGAAACGTGCCCGCGCACACAAAAAACACGTCCACGGGCAGGGAAACGGGCGAAGACATCGAAAAAAACATTATATTTGCCGTGGGTCACTAAACGGCCTTTTATTTTATGGATATGAAAAGAATACTGTTGCTTGTCCTGCTGCCCCTCATAGCGCTTTCCGCCAGGGCGCAGGGGCGTCACGAGTTCAGCGTCTTCCTCGGCGGACCGGCGACTGAAGTGGCTGAAAATCAAAGCCATTACACCTACAGCGCGCCAGAACTCTACACAATGTATGAAGCCCAGACCTATGTCGGAGGCGGAGTCAATTTTGGAGTCGACTATACCTACACTCTTTTCAAATGGCTGAAAGTAGGCGTGCAGGTGGATCTGAGTGAGGTGGAATTCCAAAGCTATTATCCGCAAATCAACGGTCGTTCTATGTATCACTCCCTGCCGGACGAGATCAACAATCTTTGGACTGCCGGCATATTGCCGGAGGCGAAGTTTTTCTTCCTGACCACCAGGTTTGTCAAACTGTACGGAAAAACTGCCGCCGGAGTCAAGTTCGCCCTCTCCAAAGTCAATGGATCACCGGTCGCTTTCGCCTATGAAATCGTACCGATAGGAATCCAGCTTGGCGGACAGAAAGTTTATTTCACTTCGGAAATTCCTCTGGGAAGTGAAGTTATGGGAATTCGTCTAGGTTGTGGCTTTAGATTTTAAGCGCTATGAAAAAGACTGTAATACTTATGGCAATTCTGCTTGCCGCCTCCTGCAGCAAGAATTATGACGCTTTCTCCGGCAGCGGACGTTCTACCAGCGAGACCGGACGTATGTATATGATCGGGATCGTCAACGATGTCGTGGTGGACAATCTCCAGCAGTTGGAGAGTGCTCTGTTCATAAGCGAGCGCGGCGCCGATGCCCTGTCTTTCAATACGGGCGGGAAAAAGCTGACTGATGAAGGCGCTGTGTGGACTCTGACCCGTGAGGGCAGCGTTTTCAATGGATTGAAAATCACCAGAACCGGCGAGAACAGCTGGGATATGGAGCGCAGCGGCGAATATCCGATTCTCGGAGTCATATATCCGACCAGCTATAAGATAAGTGTGGTCCGAGGCAGTTCAAAAAATGCCAGCCATTATGACTGGGATGTCAGTTTGAACGGAAAACGGACGGAAAAAGAAGGTTACGCCTGCGCTTTTTCCTCCGACGGCGTACTAAGTTTCACTTATGTAAAGGGAAATACCTCCGACTGGGATTCCTGCAAGGGCTATCTTATGATGTCGGTGACAAAAAATAACAAGGCAGTCGATGAGGCCTGCCTTGTACTTGACGGAGGGGAATCTGAAGCAGCATTCCGCCGCTTGCTGTAATAATCCTAAAACACCAGCAGTCCGAGGACGGCGGCAAGTGCGGCGCCGACCATAGGACCTGCTACCGGCACCCAGCTGTAGCCCCAGTCGCTGTCGCGTTTTCCTTCTATGGGAAGGATGGCGTGGGCGCACCGCGGGCTCAGGTCACGCGCAGGATTGAGGGCGTAACCTGTGGTCGCGCCGAGGGACATACCTATGGACATAATCACGCAGGTGACGGGGAAGGATCCTAGGGCTCCCGTTCCGGCTGCGACACCGGCCACGCTGAAGGCGTTGCCTTTGGTGCCCAGGGCTATGATAACGAAGACCAGAAGGCAGGTTGCGATCACTTCGGAAAGGAAATTGCGCCAGGGGCTGCGTATGGCAGGGCCGGTGCAGAAGGTGCCCAGCATAGTGTCGGGCTCATCGGAGGTAGCCTTGTAATGGTCTTTGTAGAAGACATATACGAGGACGGCACCAATGAAACCGCCTAGCATCTGTGCCACGATATATCCGAATACGTCCGCCCAGGGGAATGAGCCGAAGATGGCGAGTCCGAGGGTGACTGCGGGATTGAGATGGGCTCCGGAAACGGGACCTGCAATCAGTACGCCGGTCATAACGGCGAAGCCCCAGCCGAGGGTGATGACCACCCATCCGGCGCCTTTGGATTTGCATTTGTTCAGGCTGCAGGCGGCGCAGACTCCGTCTCCCAGCAGCACCAGCACCAGAGTGCCGATAAATTCAAAAAGATACTGTACCATAGATTAATTTTTATTGTTACCCTGCAACAAATCATTTGTTAATAGTTCTGTTGATGGCGTCGGCCCAGCCGGCTTTGAGTGCGGAAGTGTCGCCGAGCGAAGGGGTGAAGGTCCTTTCGGCTTTCCACTGCTGCTTGATCTCGTCGAGCGATCCCCAGAAGCCGACCGCGAGGCCGGCGAGATAGGCCGCGCCCATAGCCGTTGTCTCAGTGACCTGGGGACGGATGACCGAAGTGCCGAGTATGTCGGCCTGGAACTGCATCATCAAATTGTTGCGGGAAGCTCCGCCGTCGACCTTGAGTTCCGCCAGACGCATCCCGGCGTCCTTGGCCATTGCATCGACAATGTCCATAGTCTGGAAGGCGATTCCTTCGAGGGCTGCCCTGGCAATATGGGCGGCCGTAGAGCCACGGGTCAGTCCGCAGATGGTCCCGTGGGCATACTGGTCCCAATAGGGTGCGCCCATACCGGTGAGGGCAGGGACGAAATAGACGCCGCCGTTGTCCGGAACACTCGCGGCAAGGGCCTCGACCTCGGAGGACGAGTGGATGATTCCGAGTCCGTCGCGGAGCCACTGGACCACGCTGCCGCCGACGAAAATCGAGCCCTCAAGGGCGTAGTTGACAGTATTACCGATTTTCCAGGCAATCGTCGTGAGCAGATTGTTCTTCGAAAGAATGGGTTTTTCGCCGGTGTTCATCAAGAGGAAGCAGCCGGTGCCATAGGTGTTCTT
>JAEEGH010020104.1_pt1 | contig 13929 bp, 6 predicted proteins | sample 9134181 | NCBI WGS metagenome assembly JAEEGH01 (sample SAMN16246544, study PRJNA631951) | gut metagenome | biome: gut microbiome; feature: rumen; material: DP-attached | host: Bos | place: Iran: Karaj | collected 2018-10
TGTATGTTGTCTATCGGAGAAAGATTGTTGATTGCAACGAAAATTGTGTCGGCACATTGATATTCGCTGTAGCCTACAAGAATAATAGTGTCGTTTGCGGCTACCATGGTAATGCTGGCAGATGTTTCGCCGTTTTCCCATTCGTAAGTCGACGCTCCTGTAGCCGTAAGGGTTATTTCGTCGCCATTGGCTGTCTGCGATACGGAAATTTCCGGCTGTTCGTGGACTGTAAGGTTTACAATCACAATATTGTCGCATGGCGTGCCTGGTGTTGTATATGTGTATGTGCCGGCTTCGGTTAGTACGTTGTCTCCATAGATATATGGCATGTCGTATTCGCATACATTTACGTTGATGGTTTCGGAGTATCCTTCATATACGGTCAACGTGAATGCAACTATGCTGTCGCATCCGTTTGCTGCCGGAAGCGATACATTGTATGTTCCTGCTTCGTTGAATGTATGTCCGTTGTATTCGTATGGCAGTTCGCCTGGGCAAATGGTAGCACCATCGGTGGACGAAACCGAATGCGACAATGTAAGGTGCAGGGTTACTATGCTGTCGCAACCATTGGCGTTTGCGAGAGTGTATGTGGGTGTATTTGTCGATTCGGTGTAGGTTGTTCCGTCAATCCATGTGTATGAGTCGCAGGCCGACACTTCATCGATACCGTATGTCGACGAGTGTACGGTAACGTAAACGCTCTCGCTACGGTTGCAACCAGTAGATGTGTTTGATACGGTAAGTGTATATTCTCCAGAATTTTCAGCGAAAGCATTGTTTATGTTGAAATTTGCAAGATAAGTATGTATGCCTGGACCAGTCCACAAATATGAATATCCGCTTCCCGACGATGAGCCCTGCGAATCGAAACTTATAGTATCTCCTTCGCAAACCGATTCCGACGATACCGACAGAACCACATTGGGACGTGTAGCTGTAGTTGTCACACTTACATCTGCAGTCTTTGTACAGAAACCATTACGTACCGTAACTGTATAATCTCCTTCCATGAGATCGGTAAACAATGGCGACGACTGGAAATTGATGCCGTCGATGGAGTATTCGTAATTGTCATTTAGTGGAGATGTTATTTCTATACTTCCGTTGTATCCTCCAGAGCAAAGAGTGTTAGCTGTTGTCTCTATTTGAGGATCGGCAGGTGTTGGGTATACTGTGAGATGTGTTGTAACAATACTGTCGCAGCCGTATTGAGAAATGTATCTCCTTGTGAAATCTCTTGATTGGTCATAAGGAATTCCGTTGATCAAATAATAATCGCAGGCCTCTATATAAATATGAGTAGTATCGTGAGAAGAAACAGTAAGGTGCAATGTAACTATGCTGTCGCAGTGTGCGGTTGGGAATACGCGTGTATATTCGCCAGTACTGCTGTATGATTGGTTGCCCCATATGTTGTCATGCCAAACAAAACTGTAGCATACTGTTGTGTCGAAAGAGTAGGTGACAGAGTGATTAATTGTTAGATGTAATGTGACAATACTATCGCAGCCGGAATTGCCAACAAATGATTTGGTGTAGTCTCCGCTTGTAGTGTAGGTGTCGCCACCCCATGTATAGCTGTCGCAATGTGTTGCAGAGATTTCATTATACTTGGGTAGGATTTCGAACATTGGTGAATTGTTGGCGAGTACAAATTCATAGAGTTCGCCGGCATCAAGCGAACCGAGTGTATATTGGTATGTTCCAGTCGATTCTCCACCTTCGCGTGACAATTCTCCGTTTATTTCGTTTATGTTTTCCGAAAGAGTGTATTGGAATTCGGGGTCATTCTGTCCGCAGGTCTTATGCTGATTGGTGTGCGGCGTTACTATTATAATGGTAGGTTTTACGTATAGAGATATGTTTATTACGCTGTCGCAGCCATCGTTGTTGTGGAATGTCCATTGCAGGTGGAAGTCGCCTATGTCGCTGAAACTTATTGTGCTGTCGCGATAAGAATAGGTTTGTCCGAGCATAATAGTGTCGGAAACAAAAGACTCTGGCAGTGGCGTCACTGATATACTATGAGTATCGTATGCTCTGCATGTTGTGGAATTGCGGAATAATATGAGGTTTGAAATGCTAGTGGCAGTTACAGGACGTACCTTGTGAGAAAAAGATTTTGATTCGTCTGTAGTTCCTGCTCCAACAGCACACCAAGCTCTGTCGGCGTTCTTTTCGGTAATTGTCCAGTAGTACGAATTGTTGTCTATTTCGGTTGCAGACAAAGTCGACAAACCGTAATTTACATCTGCAAGCTTAAGCCCTAAAGCGTACATTTCGCCTGAAGCCGGAAGATACCATGCTTCGCCTTTTTCGCGTGCTTTTAATGCAGCTACATAGTTAGGATTGCCTTGCGAATTGTCGCTTGCAACAATTGCATCGGTCATTGCTTTGCCGTTCATTTTTGTATGTGCAATGTCTATGTTTGCTGCATATTGTCCTGTAGTACGTGATGCACCCCACGGAATATTGTCGTATTCGTCGAGTCCGACTAAACGTACCGAATCGCTGCTGATATGGTAAACAATACCCACAGCCTCGAGGTTGTGCCTCATGGCAATAGCCCATTGCGAAGGCCTTACTACGATGTTGTTGTTGGTGATTATGTCTCCTTCGTGAATATCGTTGGCAGTTGGAGTCGGACCGGAAGTCTTTGTAGCCCTCACGGCAAACTGTGAGTCATAGTACAAATTCGGAGAAACCAATGTGTTTTGATTGTCAATAAATACATCGGTGTCGGCATTATACCACTGGTAGGTTACCCTCTCGGTGTTGCTAGCTGTGGCCAGCAGTTCAACATTATTTCCGTAGCATACAGTGTTGTCGCCCGATACCGAAACCGAAAATTCGGGAGCGACATTAATGGTTATGCTTCCGGTTCCAGTACATGCGCCACCGCTGACGCTTACATTGTAAGTTGCAGGTGACATAAGGTTTGGAGTCGTGAAATTACATCCTGTCCCAAGTGTATTGCTTGGGTCGCCTTGATACCATGTGTATTGCAATCCTTCGGATTCGGGAACTGATAAAATGCCTGGGGTATTGTAGCAAACAACGCCTTCGCCATTTACAGGAACATCTGTTTCGATTACAGAAATATCGAATGGGGTATTGTCGGTACAATATCTTTCAATAATTTCGAAGTATTGGCTTACATTAACGGAATATTGATGAGGTTCGTTTACATTTGTGAGTATCAGAGTACTGCTATTGCCGATTGTTTCGCCTGCATTCTGTTCGTCTTTCCATGAGTATGTAAAAGTTCCAGCATCATGGTTAACAGAAATTTCAGCATCGGAACCCATGCAAACCAACAGGTTGCCAGCAATTTCATACTGAGGTTCAAGCACATGTATGTTTATACCTACAATACTGTCGAATCCTTGGTACGATTTGTATGTGCACGACAGGAGGGTGTCGTTTTCGGCAATGAAATCATTTCCTAGGTCTGTGACTTTCTCGCCACGGCAATAGTATTTGTCCTTTACAGTGTTGCTTACAAAGCCAAAATTGCGGATAGGCCTTACGTAGTAAGTCCGATCGTAATATGTAGGCTCCAGTTTTCCATCTTTCCCGTTAAGAGTAATAGGAGATGTATCATTAGCTGCTGTAGATGTCCAGTATTTTCGTGATTGCAGCCAAAAACCGCCGGCAGATCTTAATGGTTCAAGTGTTAAGATTTTCGACGAATACAGTTTTCTCATTTGTCCCGCCGATGGCAGATACCAGCCTCCGTCAAAATCTATGTCAAACAAGGCTGGGAAAAGTACCAAGTTCGATGGGTTGATGTCGTATAAATAATCATGGAAACCTTTTATCTTTTTCCATGTATCAACATCTTCCATGTATGCAGCATACGACGAAACAGTGCTATCTGTTACAGAAACTTGAAAACTTGCAGGTGTTGACGAAGCTACTGTCCAGAATTTTTGTTGCGGATAGTCGTTAAGCGAAACCGCCCATCCGTGGTTGCCGTCGTCGAACACATAAAACACAACAGCTTTTTCGTTTGCTGGGGAATAAACGATGTCACCTATATGGTATAATTGCGCGAATGCCAATACTGGCATCATGAATAATATTAATGTCAATATTTTTTTCATAACTCTTGGTTTTAAAAATTTCTAATAGCCCTTACGCTTGAGTAGTCTCCTTTGGGTGTTGCAATTGATGCCCCGGCGAAGTTTAGCATCCAGGCGCTGATAACGCCGCCATTTTCTTCGGTACACGACCAGTATTGCCGTCCGTTCATTCTGCTTCCTCCAGCAGCATCGAGGGCTGCGTTTATTTCGGGCATATTGCCGTAAAGGACTATGAGTTGCCCAATAGCAGGCAGGTACCAGCCGTTGCCATATTGTACAGCCGCATTTACAGCAGACGAATATTGTTCCAAAGTCCAGCCCAACCGTTGTGCGGTATGTGTTATAGAGTCGCAGCGCATAGAACCAATTGTATCGTTATAAATAGTCTGTGGGTTGTTGTTATAGCCTTGTAGGTAGCATAAACTTCCTTCGTTACCCCAAGGCATAGCTCCCTGCCCAGCATCGTTAAGCGCTAGCGCCCAGCCGTGCTGTTGAGTGTTGTCAACAAAAAACACAACGCCGAGTGCTGTCCTGCCGCTTGCGACAAAATCGTTGGATGAAACTACCGAGTTGTCGGTGCAAAGTATGTCGCCAACATGAACTTGGGCCTGTGCATATACAACTATGGACACAAGTGCCACAAATATTACAATAAGATGTTTCATAGTTTTTCCCTTTTTTATTTGGAGCAAAGTTATATAATAATTTGTTATATAACAACAAAAAAATACTTTCGTTGCCACGTAGACGAAAAAACTATGAAAGAAAGTCAGTATTACAAGCTTTCGGCTATTTTATTTTACCTTCATGTCGATCAGCTTTTGTTCGCCCATGTAAGCCTTGAGCTTGTCGCCGATTTCGAGTTTGCCAACTCCAAGAGGAGTGCCGGTGTATATAAGGTCGCCGATTTTCAGGGTCATGTATTTCGACACGTGTTCAATTATGTCGTCGATTGAGAAAAGCATGTCGGAGGTATTGCCATGTTGCACCTCTGCGTCGTTGCGCAGCAGGCGTAAGTCGATGCTGTTTTTGTCGGGCAGTTCGTCGAGCGGAACAAATTCCGACAGCACAGCCGAGCCGTCGAACGACTTGCATATTTCCCACGGCAGACCACGCCTGCGACAGTCTTCCTGCAGGTCGCGGGCAGTAAGGTCGAGGCCAAGAGCCACGGCATCGTAGTAGCGATAGGCAAATTTTTTCTGTATATGTTTGCCCAGACGACTGATGCGATATACAACCTCGAGTTCGTACTGCAGATTGTCGGTCCAGTCGGGAATAAAGAAAACCTTGTTGCCCTTCAGTATCGACGAGTCGGGCTTCATAAAGAATACTGGTGCCTCGGGATAGGGGAGGTTTAGCTCGGCAATGTGAGCCTTGTAGTTCATTCCTATGCAGATAATCTTCATTGACGTAATTTTTTTTCGCGATGCAAAGATGTGAAAAATTATTGATTTGATGATTTGAAGATTTGATTTGTAGCTACGTGCCATGGCACGTAGCTACAAAAAAACATTGTATTCTACATTTTTTGTTTATATTTGCACAGTTTTTATAAAGATTGTACAATATGAAGACATACACCAAAACTGAGAATATCATTGACTACACCGCAATGGGACTGCTCGCAATAAGCGTAATATTGACAGTGTTAAATATTCCGTATGCTGTTATATGTTTTATGATTGTGTGGTGTTTGTCTATAGGCGTATTTATGGGGACCAGTGTAAATAGCAAATTGTACAAGGTAAGTGTTCCGATATTTATACTTGACCTATTCTGCAAGATTAACATCTTTTCTGGTATTAAGTTCTGGAATATTGACTCTGGCAGAAATTATATTGGCATTGGCATGGCATTGATATTCGTCATCTATCTTATTGACGCTATAATGACAAAGAAAGTCCCCGTTTACCGTCCATTATCATATCTGCTGATATATGCGGTGACAGCTGGCGTTTGCGCAGCGATAACGATGTAGGGGAAATACTCAAAGTCATATATTTGCAATGTTTAATAAAGTTTGTACGATATGAATACTTATACTCGAAAACTGAATATCATAGATTACACCACTATGGGATTGCTTTCGATAAGTGCAATTCTGACTGCTGCTAATATTCCGTACGCGGTTATTTGTTTCATAGTGTTATGGGTGTTGTCTATTGGTGTTTTTGTTACAACAAGTGTAAAAAGTAGAATATACAAGGAAAGCGTGCCTCTATTTATTGGCGATCTTGTTATAAAGATTATGCTTTTTGCCAGTGTCGAGTTTTGGGCGCAAAGGGATTATATAAATATCAGTATGGCAGGAGTCCTTGTCGGATATCTTATTACTGTAGTAATAACAAAGGAAATTCCTGTTCAGCGACCGATTTTCTATCTTTTGATATATGCAGTGACGACTGGTGTTTGTGCAGCGATAACGATGTAGCGAATATGAAAATTGAATGTGTTCTAGCAAATTAAACTTTGAATCTTTGAACTTTTGAACCTGGAACTTTTGATTTTTTGCCCCTCTCACAACATAAATGCTTAAATTTGCCGTTTTATTGTATTTGCAACTCGGATGATTTTTCACAACGGCAACGGCAAACAACGCAATCCTACTCTGTGGATTCGCATGGCGTGCATATTTTTTATGCTTGCCACGTTGCCAGCAATGAATCTGTCGGCACAATCGCTGATAAGCCTGAAAAATCTGTCGGTGCAGGGCGATACACTGGTGCTCGACTCGATGAGCGTGGTGCAAAGTTCCATAAAATTCGTAGATGCAGACGGAAATCCAGTGGAGGCAAAATACCATTTCGACTTCGAGACCTCGACCATTGTGTTTGACGAGAAGCCGCCAGCAGGGACTCAAGTCAGTTTCAAGACCTTTCCCGTGAATTTCTCGAAGCCTGCACAGAAATTCGACCGAAGCAAATATATGCTTTCCGACCACGAGCACGAACGCACTGGCTACGACCTCATTCTTACCAAGGAAAACTACGACGACTTTTTCTCGCAGACCGAACTTTCGCGCAAGGGAAGCATTTCGCGTGGTGTGAGCTTCGGCAACAGCCAGAATGTGATTATGAACTCGAACCTCGACCTGCAACTCGACGGACGAATCGGCGACAACCTTTTCATTTCGGCGGTCATAAGCGACAACAACATCCCCATCCAGCCCGACGGCAACTCACAGAACCTGCAGGAGTTCGACAAGGTTTTCATCAAGATTTACAACTCCAAGTTTGCGCTTATTGCCGGTGATTTCGAGCAGAAGAAACCGCAGGGATATTTCCTCAACTACTACAAGAAGTCGCAGGGCATTCACCTGTCGGGCAAAAAGACTTTCGAGACAGCAAAGCATGGCACGGGCGAAATAAACGCTTCGTTAGGTGCGGCTGTTGCCAAGGGCAAGTACCACAAGATGCAGATTTCGGGCGTGGAGGGCAACCAAGGTCCGTACCGACTTACTGGTGCCAACAACGAGGCGTATGTGGTGGTGCTCGCTGGAACCGAAAAGGTTTACATCGACGGAATCCTGATGTCGCGCGGAAGCGACCGCGACTATGTCATCGACTACAACCTTGGTGAGATTACCTTCACGGCGCACCAGCCCATCAACAAGGATAAGCGCATTATCGTCGAGTTCGAGTACACCGACCAGAACTACACACGGTTCCTCGTCACCTCGTCAAATAGCATGAAAATCGACAACACCGAGGTCTGGCTCAACCTCTACCACGAAGGCGACAGCAAGAACCAGCCCATCAATATGGACCTGCGCGATTCCGACAAGCGACTGATGGCAGGCATCGGCGACAACCTCGACCAAGCCATTATCCCCGGTTACGACAGCCTCGGCTTCAATATCGACGAGGTGCGCTACAAGGTTGTCGATACCATTGTCGATGGCGTGCAGTACGATTCGGTTTTTGTGTATAGCACCAACGAGCAGGACGCTTTCTATAGGGTTTCGTTTTCGCTTGTGGGCGAAAACAAGGGCGACTATGTGCGCGGAGTGTCGTCAGCAAACGGCAGGGTCTATGAGTGGGTTGCACCGGTAAATGGTGTTCCGCAGGGAAACTATATTCCTTATACAAAGATAGTTGCACCGCAGAAAAAACAGATGGCAACATTCGGTGCAAAGTCGAAGTTCGGCGAAAAGACAAGCGCATCGGTTGAAGTCGCCCTATCGAACAACGACCGCAACACCTTCTCGAAACTCGACCGTGGCGACAATTTTGGCGTTGCAGTGAAAACAACAGCCGAGCAATACATTGTGAAAACCGAAAAGAACAGCCTCAGTTTCGATGTGAACTACGAATTTCTGAACCGTAACTTCGAAGCCGTTGAGTATTTTCGCGAAACTGAATTCACAAGAGACTGGAACATAGGTTCTTACTATGCCGATTCGCACTGCGAGAATGTTGCTGGCGGACATATCCGATATGCCAACCGAAAGCACGGGAATTCGCTCTACACAACATCGTACATAAACCGTGGCGTGGAATATTCGGGTTGGAAAAACGATTTTTCGTCAGACTATAGGCTTGGAACATGGCGAATTTCGGGAAATGCCTCGTTGCTTGCAAGTGCCGATTCGCTCAACAAGACACAGTTTTTGCGACACAAGCTTGATGTTTCCAAGACTTTCGGCAAGATAATAGTTGGCGCTCGTGAAGAAGGAGAGCGCAATGTTTGGCATAACGCCGAAGGCACGTTGCTGGCAAACAGCTATTCGTACAGCCAGTACGAAGGATTTGCCGGCACATCCGATTCTGCACGGCAGAAGTTTACGCTATCGTACAAGTTCCGCAACGACCGCAAGCAGAGCCTCGACATCCTGAAGGATGCCACCCGCGCACACGACTTTTCATTGTCGTCGGAAGTTGGCGGAAAGAACAACCACCGTCTGAAGGCGACCATCAATTACCGCCTATTGCAAGTGCGTGACACTTTGCTCTATAGCACCGAACCCGAAGACAACCTCACTGGTAAACTCGAATATAATTTCAAGTTGTGGAAGGGTGCAATAACTTCATCTACTTTGTACGAAATAGGTTCGGGCTTGGAAAACAAGATTGAATACACCTACATCGAAGTTGCTCCAGGTCAGGGCGTTTACACTTGGACCGACTACAATGGCAACGGAGTGCAGGAACTTGACGAATTCGAGGTCGCATTCTTTGCCGACCAAGCCAACTTTATCCGCGTGCAGATGCCATCGACGGAATATATAAAGGTGTATGCCAACAAATTCAACCAGAGCCTCAACATAAATCCTGCCGTGCGCTGGAAGTCGAAGAAAGGTTTCCTCAAGTTCCTTAGCCGCTTCTCCGACCAGTTTGCCTACAGCATTTCGCAGAAAAACACCTCGGACAAGATTGCAGAATTTGCAAATCCGTTTGCACAGAACATCAGTCTCGACGAGCTTGTCTCGATGAACTCGACCATCCGCAACAGCCTGTCGTTCAACCGAGGAAAACCAAAGTTCGGCATCGACTACATTGTGCAGTCGGTGAAGGGCAAGAGTCTGCTAACCACTGGTTTCGACTCGCGTACAAATTTCACACAGAATATTCTTATTAGGTACAACATTTCTCCCAAGGTGGGAATGCAGAACTCGACAATTTTCGGCAGGAAAGGTTACGAATCTCAGTTTTTCACCGCCAAGGACTACAAAATCGCTAGCCTCAAGGACGATTTCCAGTTCAATGTACAACCCAACATCAACAACCGCATTTCGCTAACCTACAATTTCGAGCAGAAGGAAAACACATCGGGCGCCGAAAAACTTACCAGCAACAATGTCGGCCTTGAGTATCGTCTAAATTCGGTGAAAAAAGGTTCGCTCAATGCAAATTTCAACTTTATATATTATAAGTATGCCAGCAACGGCAATTCCGCCATCGACTACGAAATGCTACAAGGACTGCAACCAGGCATGAATTTCACTTGGGGCATCAATTTCCAGCGTCAGTTAGCAAACGGACTGCAAATCAACCTTTCGTACAATGGTCGTAAGAGCGAGGCTTCGCCAGTGATACATACAGCAAGCGTGGAAGTGAGGGCGTATTTCTAGGCTAAAGCCGTTTAAAGTTCAACAGTTCAAGGTTCTATGCATACGGTGTTTCTATGTTCCACGTTTCTAGTTTCTATGGGCTAATGCCCGTTTCACGTTTAAGGTTTCAAAGTTCAATGGAAGGTTAGAATAGCTTTTTTGTCCAATAAGCCGTTTTCCCTGTATAGAAAGCTAATAATAAAGCCGTAAGGCAATTGGCATATTTTTCCACATTCCTTACGGCTAGGTGATCACAATGATCCTACTTTCTAATTTAATTCTTAGCATTGCCGAAGCGATGTTAAGAGCGATGTGTGCAAGTGTGCTTTCGCATAGGTTGTCCGATTCGTTGATTTGTGCTATAAGCAGTCCATCTTGAAGCGGATGCACTTAAAAGTATCGCGTAAAATTACTATTTTTTTTGTATTATTACAGTATTTATTGATAAAAAATGAAGTTCACATTATTTCTTCCCCTTCATCTCCTTTACTTTCGCGTATTCGCCATCTTCTAGCAATGTAATTTCGTATTTGTGCTTGCCATCTTTCGACTGGGTGTAGCGGATGTTGCCATTGGCGTATGGGTAGAGCGGACGAGTTCCGTAGATGGCTTTGCCGTTCTTGCTTAACCACTGTCCTATTTCCTTCATGCGTTGCAAGGCTGCATCTGGAAGTTGTCCATCTGCATCGGGACCAACATTGAGCAGATAGTTCCCGCCTTTGGCAACAATGTCTATCAACGTGTGTATAAGCTTGCGAGTGCTTTTGTAGTTGTCGTTCTCGACATACGACCAGCTGTCGCCCATGCTCATGCATGTTTCCCACGGATAGGGCAGGGTATGTTCTGGGACTTGCTGCTCGGGGGTGCGGTAGTTTTCGTATTTGCCGCCTACGCTACGGTCAACAATTATAAGGTCTGGATTGTCCTTGCGAGCCATAGCGGCAATACGAGGCATGTCGATGTCCTGTATGCGAGCGTAGCAACCTAACCATTCAATAGTTTCTTCGTTCAAGCTCCATTCGGGACGCACCCAGCCACCATCGAGCCATAAAATGTCGATGTCGCCGTAGTTATGTGTTAGCTCGTATATCTGGTTGTAGGTGAAATCTTTGAATTTTGCCCAGCGTTGTGGATTCTCGTAAATGTCGTAGTTGACATTGCGGTCGGGAGTGGCCCACTCGTGCGCCCAGTAGTCATCGTTGTGCCAGTCAGGCTTAGAGAAATAGAGACCTATCCACATCCCTTCATCGCGGAATGCATCAACGATGTCCTTTGTAATGTCGGGTTGTGCTGATGTATGGTATGGACAGTCTACGCCTGCAACGCTGTAATCGGTCTGCTTGCTGTCGAACATACAGAAACCATCGTGGTGCTTTGTAGTGAAAACCATGTATTTCATCCCTGCCTCCTTGGCAGCCTTTGCCCATTGCGTGGCATCGAAATGCTTGGGATTGAAAGTCTTGTTCAAGGCTTGGTATTCCTTCTTGTATTCGTAGTAGTCGGCGCCGTTGCGGTTTATCCACGGCTCGTTGCAGATGCTCCACGATTCCACCACACCCCACTGCGAGTACATACCCCAGTGCGCCATAAAGCCGAATTTCAAGTCTTGCCACTGCTCGATGCGGTTGAGAATTACAGTGTCGGTTTCGGGTTTGCTGTCGCTCTGAGCTTTCGCTGAAAAAAATGCCAATATTATACTGAGTAGAATAAATGTCCTTTTCATTGTACTAAATATTTAAATTTGAAATTGTCCAGATTCTTATCGTCGCTACAGAAACCGACCTGCAGAATGAATTTGTCACCATGCTTTGGTTCTTCCATTTCGCCAGTGGTTTCGTTGAATTGGCGCAACCAGAACTTGTCAATCTTTATGTCGAATGTGCTTGTACCTCCAACTGGAACTTCTATTTTTTGCATCCCGACAAGCGATTTTTGCAAACCGCTTTTGTCGTTTGGATTCTTCAAATAGACTTGTATTACAGTTTTCCCAGACTTGCATTTAGCTTTGCTACCAATGTTGCTGACGGTTCCCGTGACACGCATTTCGCGATAGTCAACACTTATTTTCTCAATCTTGAAGTCAGAATACGAAAGTCCGTAGCCGAACGGAAACAGCGGTTTTTGCTTCATATATTTATAGGTGTGACCTTGCATGTTGTAGTCGTCGAAGTCGGGAAGTTGTGAGGTTGATTTGTAGAAAGTCACAGGCAGACGGCCAAAATTGTCGCTCTCGCCAGCCAATGCCGAAGCAACAGCTTTTCCCATATCCTCGCCACCATACCAGCATACCATTATGGCATTTGTCTCGTTGATGATATTTTCGAGAGCAATAGCACTGCCAGTACACAACAGCAATACCAATGGTTTGCCAAGTTTTTTCAGTTGCCTTATTTCTTCAACTTGATTTTCGGGAAGTTCTATCCTAGTGCGGTCACCCTTGTGGAAACCAGGAATGTCGATTGGAAGTTCCTCGCCTTCGAGCTGCGGGTTAAGCCCACCTGCATACACGATTATGTCGGCATCGGTGGCTGTTTCTGCAATTGCAAAACGTTGGTTCAGACCTTCCTCTATGGTTGAAGTGTGAAGCGGAGTGCCATTGTAGTTGCCCAACGGCATAAGAGTGTCGCTTGCATTAGGACCTACGAGGAAAATCCGTTTTCCGTCAATTGGTAAAATACCATCATTTTTTAGCAAAACGAATGTTTCTACTGCCGCATCGTGGGGTGTAATTTGTGGTAAATAATTGAAATCTGGATTTGATTCTGTGAGTTCCATTCGCAACGACAAAACTCTCCGCAAATGTTCGTCAATCTTGCTTTCGGGAATATATCCCGAATCGACGGCAGTTTTCAATGCTTGCAGTCCGCTTCCGCATTCGAGGTCAACTTCGCTGCCGAAAGCATCGGAGGCTGCAAGAGCTGCCGTAGCGTGGGTTTTGTGGCGAAGAATCACGGTGTCGCGTTCCCAGCAATCGTTCAGCGCCCAGCAGTCGGTAACTACAATGCCGTCGTACTTCCACTTGTTGCGCAGAATGTCGACCAGCAATTCGCGGTTGGTACAGCAAGGAGCTCCGTTAAGGCGGTTGTATCCGCACATAACCTGTCGCACATCGCTATGGGTGATAATGTATTCGAATGCAGGCAGATAGGTCGTCCATAGGTCACGTTGTGAAACATTTGCATCGAATTGGTGACGAGTGCTTTCGGGACCACTATGCACGGCAAGGTGTTTGAGGCAGGCGGCTGCCGAGAGTACCGACTTGTCGCTGTCGCCATGCTGAAGTCCATCGACGCAGGCAAGTCCCATTGTGGCGGTGAGGTAGGGGTCTTCGCCGTAGGTTTCCATACCTCGCCCCCAGCGCGGGTCGCGGAAAATGTTGATGTTTGGTGTAAAAAAAGTAAGTCCCGTATAATCGCCGTAATTGCCATTTGCTTGAGACTTTCGATATTTTATATGCGCTTCGGCGGCTACCTGCGAGAAAATATTTTCAACCATTTTATTGTCGAACGATGCCGCCAGTGCTATCGGCATAGGCCATACTGTTGCAGTCCCGTTGCGACCAACGCCGTGCAAAGCTTCGTTCCACCAACTGTAGGGTTTCAGGCCAAGACGAGGAATGGCTGGATTCTGGTGTTCAAGCAACGAAAGTTTTTCGTCAATGGTAAGTCTTCCGATAAGGTCATCGACACGGGTTTCGATGTCGAGAGTAGTGTCTTGGAAAGGATATTGCTGGGCGAAACAAATATGCTGAACAAATAAGCATAATGCCAATATGATATATTTCGTAATTCG
>JAEEGH010020105.1_pt1 | contig 13929 bp, 16 predicted proteins | sample 9134181 | NCBI WGS metagenome assembly JAEEGH01 (sample SAMN16246544, study PRJNA631951) | gut metagenome | biome: gut microbiome; feature: rumen; material: DP-attached | host: Bos | place: Iran: Karaj | collected 2018-10
TACAATCTAACAGGTCTAAGAAAAGAGCGCGGGACGCTCTGACCATACAAAACTCTGCGGGAGCCGGACTGACCGTCTGTACTCCCGCAGGGTTTTTATGATTGCTAACGGAAATATTCCGCTCGGCGTGATGGAAATCAATCTTCCAGAGCGGCAAGGAAGATGTCCCGCATCCGCTCCCCATCGGGCGACAGGAAGAGGGCCAGGTAATTGCCTTTTGCCACGGCGACTCCGCGTCGCGCAATCTCGCTTTCCTCAGGCAGATACAGTTCGTAGGAACTCGCTTTCACCAGAATCCGCTCTCGTGCTCTGTCCATCATCTTCTGCACGGCATCTTCATTTTCCAGCTCAACCAGCCAGATCTCATCTGCTTTCAAATTGTTGGCGCAGAGGTAAAAGCGTCCGTCCCGGAAGTCTTCGGGGTTCAGGCCGAGGTAACTGCTGATGGTCCGCTCGTTCAGTTCCAGCATTTCGGGGCAGGAAATCTGTTCGCAGATCCGGGCATAGATTTGATCCAGCACGGTTTCCTTCTGCGGTTCCTCCTCAAAGGCGTCCGGCTCCGCTTCTTCGAAGGCGGCAACGGCTTTTTCCAGCTGCTGATTTGTTACGCCGTCATATTCCACATAGTACTGTTCCGGAAAATGATAGTAGTTCCCGCCGTTCATGAGCTGCTGATACCAAATGGGAGCGGCGGATGGTTTCAGGTGGGTGTCGTTGTAGCTGTAGGAAGCGGCCATCTGTCCTTTCTCATCCTTGAAGTACTGGCCCAGCTCAATGTAACAGTAGTCGTAGGTCTCCGCGTGTTCCTTCAGCCAGGTGTTGAGGCCGTCCACCTCACCCTGATTGAAGATGTCCAGATTAACCCGGATCGGCATGACCGACTGGATAAAGACCGTCGTGTCGGGGGAGGTCTCCCGGACAAGATTCAGAAACTCCGCCACCGCCTCCGTCGTAGGCTCCACATCCGCACGGGCCAGGTCATTGCAGCCCAGGGCGACAATCAGCATCTTCGGATCTTCCGCTTCCAGCAGTTCTGGCAGGGTGGCGAAGTTGCCTTTGTAAACCAGGTGCTTTCGAACCTGCTGCGCCAGTTCATCGTAGCCCAGCATGGCATTGCTGGCAATGGTGGTGTTGCGGAGCTTGCCGTTGTGGAGACAGTAATAACTCAGAATTCCGTCGACCGAATCTCCCAGATAATAGGCGCCGTCGAAGAAGTCGTCGGTGAGTTTCTGCGGCGGGGCGTAATAGTTGGGAGGCCTCCGTTCTTCCTCTACTTTTTGGCGCAGCGGTTCCGGATCCATGGAGAGAAAGGCCAGATTGGTATCATGGAGGAAATTGTCGACACTGTATTCGATCAGAATTTCGTCGATATCCTCGTCCACGATCAGTTCCGTCAGAGGCAGTTTGTAGTAGCGCAGGTCCACCAGGATCACCTTGTCATACAGATCGGCCAGAAAGCAGCCCAGAGAGTTGGAAAATGAGTCCCGGATCACCAGCAGGTTTCTCTCAGCCCCAATGCCGCCGGACAGATTCTCAATGCGGACCAGAGAATGATTTCCGTCCAGGAAGACTGTATATTTATCCTGCTCCTGCAGCCGCTCCATATAGAAAACGCCGTTGTTCGCATGCCCCGTTTCATTGCTGACCTGGATCAGCTTCCCGGAGTACCACAGGTCCAGACTGTCCGGTGCCGACAGCCACAGGCCGGAACCGGCATATGCCGAACCGTAAAAAGGCCCGTAACTCTGCTGCGTATACTCCTCCCTGCTCGGACAGGGCAAGCCGAGGGAACGCCGATAGACGCAGGTTGCCTGAAAAGCCCCCTCGCTGGTCCAGTGATGATCGGTACGATAATAAAGCTTCTCCGGGTCGGAAAAGCTCCGGAAAGCTCCCAGAAGATCCACTTCCCCTGTCTGGGCCCGTTCATATGCATAGGAGATGATCGCGCCGTCCGGATAATCCTGCCTGTCCAGCAGAACAGCGCCGGAAGAGGGCACCAGCATCAGGGATAGGGGAATGTCGGCCTCTGTCGAAGCCAGATCCCGTGCAAAAGCGTTGATGGAATCCAGATTGGAATTCAGAATCCGGAGATCGGTGTCTACCGGCCTGGCGAACAAGCGGCCGCCCAGCGCCGAAAAGTATTCCTTTGTTTCCTGGCGGCCGGAAAGCAGATCAAAGTATGCGTTGATTCCGACAAATAGCTCCCGGCCGGGAAAGTGGTCTGCCACATAGCTGCCCAGCTGTTCAGTGAACGAGCCGCTGCGCAGACTCTGAGAAGTCAGTTCCGGCGCTTCCGCCAGATAACGCTTTTCACGTTCCGAAAAGGATTTCTTCGGCTGCAGGAAAAACAACGCCGGCACCGCAAGGATCGCGGTGCAGAAGAGAACGGAAATGAAGATGTTACGGTGTTTCTTTTTCACAGCTGCAGCTTCCTAAAACCTGAAATAAATGAAGGGGTTATAGCTCTGGTTGACCAGCGCTGCGGTGCTAAGGATAAAAAGAACAGAAAGAAAAACGATCTCCATCCAGAAGAAACGGCCCCGTCTCAGCTTCTTGAGCAGGGCGTTCGGCCTTCCTGTTGCGGCGATCCAGGCGGCAAGGAGCGTGGGGAGATACGCTGCGGCAAAGCGAAGGGCTTCCTCCGAGTCAGGCTGGGAAGAAAAGAGCCTGCCCGCAAAAGCACGAAAGAGTCCGAAATCCGTGTAGTAAAAGATTCCCCAGCCGAAAGCCACAATCAGAAGGGTCAGAATATGCTGCAGGAAACCGGGCAGCCGCGCGGTCAGCTTTCCGAAAAACTGCTTTTCGAGAATCAGCAGCGCCGCGTAGTATAATCCCCAGAGGATAAAGTTTGCGGCCGCTCCATGCCAGAGACCGGTCAACGCCCAGACGATCAGCAGATTCAGGTATTGGCGGGCCCTGCCCCTGCGATTGCCCCCCAGAGGGATGTACACATATTCCCGAAACCAGGAAGAGAGGGACATGTGCCAACGCTTCCAGAATTCCGTAATGCTCCGCGACACGTAGGGATAGTCAAAATTCTCCTTAAAGCGGAAGCCGAGCATCCGCCCCAGACCGATGGCCATGTCACTGTAACCGGAGAAATCAAAGTAGATCTGCAGCGTGTAGGCTGCCATTCCGACCCAGGCTGAGAGCGTTCCGGCCTCCGTCTGGAGCATCCGGTCTGCCAGAACGCCCAGCTGGTTGGCAAGAAGGACTTTCTTGGCCAGACCATAGACAAAACGGATCGTGCCGTAGGCAAAACGGCTCCAGGTTTCCTCACGGCCTGTGAGCTGGTCGGAAACATCCCGGTAACGGACAATGGGGCCGGCGATCAGCTGCGGAAACAGCGACACATACGTGCTGAACAGCAGGGGATTGTACTGCGGATCGACCTGGTAGCGGTAGACATCGATCACATAGCTCATGCTCTGGAAAATATAAAAAGAGATGCCGATCGGCAGGACAATCTCCGGCACGGGAAAATGACTCCGGAACAGACGGTTCATGCTTTCCAGGAAAAAGCCGGTGTATTTAAAATAACCCAGGATCCCGAGGTTCAGGGCGATGGCCAGCACGAGCGCGAGCCTGCGTTCCCGCCACCGGGTCTCAGCCGGAAAAGCAGCGACCAGAAGCCCGGCCAGATAGTTCACGAGGATGACCGTCAGCATCAGCAGCACGTAAACCGGTTCCCCCCAGGCGTAGAACAGAAGGCTGAACAGAAACAGCTCCGTGTTGCGCCACGACCGGGGACTCAGCTTCGTCACAAGAATGACTGCCGGCAGGAAGAAAAACAGAAAGATCAGATCTGAAAAAACCATAACTCCCCCGCAAAAGCAGATGAAAAACCGAAAAACGGCAGAAAAACTCCACTTTTGGCATCGATTATACTCGCAGGAAAGAAGGATGTCAATTCGGGGCTTCCGAGCAGAATTATAGTTGACAGAGGCCCGCCGCTTAAGATATAATAACCACTCAGCGGCTTTGCCGTCGAGTGGATATCTGTTTACTGCGTTGTTCGCTGAGCCGGAGGAATCTCCGCAGATCTTCAGCGGATGATGTTGAGTATATTTTGAAAGGAGTGCAAAACATGCTTCGTACCTATCAGCCCAAGAAACGCCAGCGCAGCAAGGAACACGGGTTCCTCAAAAGAATGCGCACTGCCAACGGCCGCAAGGTTCTTGCCCGCCGCAGAGCAAAAGGCAGAGCAAAACTCAGCGCCTGATTTCCGTCAGGATGAGAGCGGGAATGCGGCGTCAGAACATGTTTTTCAGGGCGGCGTAATCCGCCCTTTCGGCAGTTGTGCCTGAAGGGAGAGTCCGTCATGAATCCCGAAACCAGCCTGAAACAGAACAGCGATTTCCGCCGTGTGTATGCCCGCGGAAAAAGCGCCGTCAGCCCCCGCGTTGTGGTCTACTGCCGGAAGAACCGGCAGGATGGAAACAGAATGGGGTTCACGGTATCAAAAAAGCTCGGCAACGCCGTAACCCGCAACCGGGTTCGCCGCCGTCTGCGGGAGATTGCCCGCTTGAATGCGGAGCGTACAAAACAGGGATACGACCTGATTCTGGTTGCGCGGTCCAGGGCGGTTAATGCCGAGTATCAGAAACTGGAAGCTGATGTTCTGCACTGCTTTGAGCAGCTGCAGCTTCTGAAGAAGGACGGTGCAGAATGAAGAGCGTTCTTCTGGCGTTGATTCGCTTTTATCGAAAGTACATTTCCCCGTCCCGCCCCCCCTGCTGCCGGTATATCCCGACCTGTTCCCAGTATGCGCTGGAAGCGGTCGAAAAATACGGTGCATGGAAGGGCGGCTGGCTCGCTCTCAAACGTATTCTGAGGTGCCATCCGTTTTATCACGGAGAGCACGGCTACTACGATCCGGTTCCCTGATGGTGCCGGAGAAGATTTGAGGAAATAACCATGTGGAAGACTATCACGAAACCCTTTGCATGGCTGATGATCTGGTTATATAACCTGACCGGAAGCTATGGCTGGGCCATTATTCTCTTTGCACTGGCGGTCAACCTGGTCCTGGCTCCGTTTATGGCCAAGAGCAAAAAAAGCATGATGCGTTCCACCCGCCTGCAGCCGAAGATCCAGGAACTGCAGCGCCGCCACGAAGGGAACCAGCAGAAGCTGAATGCCGAAATGCAGAAGCTGTACCGGGAAGAGGGCGTGAACCCCATGTCCGGCTGCCTGTGGTCCCTGATCCCGTTCCCGATTCTGATCGCCCTGTACAGCGTCATCCGCATGCCCATGACCCGCATGATGTTCGTAGCGGACGATTTTGTCACCACACTGCAGAATTTCTTTGTGGAAAAGGGCCTTTACACCATTCCGGAGCGTGCCGACGCCTATGCCGAAATCAAGCTGACCAAGCTTGCCCATGAGAACTGGGATCTTGTGCAGTCCGGCCTTGCCGGAAAAATCGACCCTCACTTTCTCGACATCGACTTTTCTTTCCTGGGCCTGAACCTGGGCGACCAGCCGCGGTGGAATTTCTTTGCCAACACCGACTGGAGCGACGTCCACGTCTGGCTGCCGGCCCTCGGCCTGTTCCTGATTCCCTTCATCTCGGCCCTTCTTTCCTGGCTGTCGATGAAGATCAGCACGGCCACCAACCCGCAGATGGCACAGGATTCACAGGCTGCCGCCACCACGAAGAGCATGAACATGATGATGCCGCTGATGAGCGTCTGGATCTGCTTTATCATGCCTGCGGCGATGGGTATTTACTGGATTGCAAACTCCGTATTCGGTATCGCGCGCGACTACATCCTGACAAAGGTGTTTAAGAAGCAGCTCGACATAGAGGATGCCGAACGGAAAGCAGCCCGGGATGCCCGCGAGTGGGAAATTGAACGGCAGCATGAGGAAACCGAACGTCTGCGCGCGGAAGGCAAGACAGAGAAAAATGTAAACACCAGCAAAAAGAAGATCCAGGCCAATGAAAAGCAGAAGAGTGATGAGCGCAAGGCTGCTTTGGAACGGGCTGAACGGGCCGAGCGCCGGGAACGTCTCGGCGTAAAGGAAGCTGAGAAACCGGCTTCCCAGGTCGGAAACCGCCGCTATGCCCGCGGTCGCGCCTATGTGCCGGATCGCTTTACCAATCCGGAGAATGCCGAAGAAGCAACGGCGGCGGCAGCGCTTGCCTCTGAAGACGGCGCTTCCATCGACGAGACGGTGGAAGAAACCGAACTGGCTGCGGAAACCGTGAACGAAGCGGTTGAGACTGCGGAAGCGGCTGTGGAAGCAGCGGCGGAATCTGCGGAAGAATGAACGGCAGCCTGGCCTGAAAATGAGAACGGAGTAAACGCATGATCAAATACTTGGAAAAAACCGGCAAGACTGAAGACGAAGCCGTTGCGGCAGCGTTGGAGGAACTTGGCGTCGAGCGGGATGACGTTTCCGTTGAGATTATCGAGCGTGCCAAGGCGGGCTTCCTCGGAATCGGCGCAGTACCCGCAAAGATCCGCGTCAGCTGGGAGAGCGATGAGCCCGAAGCCGAAGAGTTTCCGGCTGCCGAAGCGGAAGCAGAACCGGAAGCCGCTGAAACCGTGCTTCCTGCGGCACAGCCGGAAAAGGCGGAAGCCAAAACGGCCGCCCCGGCGGATGAACCGGCGGAATATGCCGCCGTACGAAGCTTCCTGACCGGCCTGCTTGAGCATATGGGCATTGAGGCCGATATTGAACTCAGCGAGCGTGAGGGCGGCGGCATTCTGGCAGACCTCTCCGGCCCCGGGATGGGCGCCGTGATCGGACGCCGCGGTGAAACGCTTGACGCCATCCAGCATCTCACCAATTATGCCGTCAACCGCGGCAATGAGAAGCATATGCGCATCAGTGTGGACGCCGAAAACTATCGCGCCAAGCGCGAGGAATCGCTGGTTCACCTGGCAGAGAAGATGGCGGAGAAGGCCATCAAATACAAACGCAGCATGGCTCTGGAGCCGATGAACTCCTATGAGCGTCACGTCATTCATACCGCATTGCAGAATTACGAAGGCGTGACGACCGCCTCATCCGGGACCGAACCGAACCGCCGGGTGATCGTCAGCTATGTCCGCGGCGAAGAAACCAAGTCCCACAAGCGCCAGACCCGGGAATGGGCCTGAAATATAAAATATAACTGGCATTCATAACCTGAGCGATTCACTAATGACAGACCGGAGGAAATGAAGACATGTATTTTGAAAAAATCAGAGAGGCACTTGCCCAGCAGTTTGAGATGGATCCTGAAAGCATCACCATGGACACCAACCTCATCGACGATCTCGGCGCAGATTCCCTGGACGTCGTGGAACTGATCATGTCTCTGGAAGACGAATTCGGCATTGCCATCTCCGATGAAGATGCGGCCCAGCTGTACACGGTCGGCCGTATCGTGGAATACCTCGAGAACCTTCGCTGAGAAACAGGTTTGTTCGTGCACCGGAATGTGACATGTACTCCGGTACGCGGAGAAAAGCGATTACAAAAGCATGCAGCAGGAGCTGTCTCTTTCTGAGACAGCTCCTGCTGCTTTTCATCTTCAGTTCTTTTCTCCAGATTACCGTCCGCGGCGCCAGGCAGCGTATTCTTCCAGAGTGATCCCGCGATTCGCGATTTCCTTCGCGAATTTCTCACCCACGTAGCGGTAATGCCAGGGTTCATAGACGATTCCGGTGATTTCGCTGGTTCCGGGCGGATAACGCAGAATGAAGCCGTATTCGGTACAGTGCTCCATCAGCCATTTCTGCGCGTCAGTGTGCTCCTGCCATTCGTTCAGATAGGGGTACACCTCGTCCATGATGTCCGCGGCAAGGCCGCTCTGATGCTCACTGGTACCGGGAAAGGCAACCACCCGGGCGGCAAGCTCCCGGGCTTTATCCCGATCGTTGGTTTCCTCCCACAGGACATCGTAAACCTTGTTGTCAAAGAGAAACTGCTGGTATTCCTGTGTCCGGTAGGCCGAGCAGATCATTGGCAGACCGTGCCCGGAGTTCCGGCAATCCTGCATCATCTGCCAGCAGACGGAGGCGCAGCGCGCGTCCATCACGTAGTCGCCTACCACAGTGTCCAGCTCCGGCACATAGCCCTCCGGCAGCGGGGAATCGGCGCTTACGATCATCAGCAGGTCCAGCTGAAGATCCTCCAGCCGGTCCCGTTTCTGCTGCGGCAAGTCGGCCATGCGGGCTGCTGCGGTATCCTGCGCATCGCGGACCTCCTGAAACGCACTGTGAATCTCATCCAATGCCATGCTGACGACCGCCGTTGCCTCGCGCTGGGAGGATCGCATCTCGCGGATTTGCAGCAGAACCTGCATCAGGAGCCCGGAACCGACGGTTACGGCAATCAGCGCAAACGCAATGAGGACTTCTTTTTTGGAAGACAGCATTTTCTTCATGGTACAGAAACTAATCCTCCGCCGGACGGCGGTCACTGAAAGGTTTCGTCAAACTTGTAGCTGATATCTTCCTCCAGGCTCATCCGCATTTCGGTTTTGCGCGAGATGCGGCGCAGGGCCGGGAGATTTTTCACCAGGACGATGGAAGCGGTCAGAATCAGCAAGATTCGAAGCAGGGTACCGTCCACCACCAGCACGCATACCAGAATGGCGCCCAGCGCGCCTGCGATGGCGCCCAGCGACAGATAACGCGTCAGCCAGGTGAGAACAAGGACCAGAAGCCCGGTGACGATACCGAGCGAAGTGTTCGCGCAGAACATGGTGACCGCAAGGCACACACTGGCATGACTGCCGCGGAAGTTGTTGAAGACCGGGAACAAACGGCCAAGCACCAGGCAGAAGCCTGCGAAAGCCCGCCCGACGTCGGCGTGGCCCTTGATGCTGAGGAGAATACCGCCGATCAGTACCGGGATAAAGTCGCGCAGAAGTTCCACCAGGATCAGCTTTGCAAATCCCTTATAGCCGTACAGGCGCCGGAAATTCGAAACGAACATTCGCTTCTTGCCGATGCGGTGCAGATCGCGGTGAAACACAAACACCGAAGCGATGGACAGTGTGCTGATGCTGCCGATGCAGTACGCAATAAACGCGGTGATCAGCAGCAGGATCCAGTAACCGATCATTCCTGTTCTCCCTTCTGCCGGATAATCAGGCGGATCGGAGTTCCCTCGAGCCCGAAAACCGAACGAATCTGGTTTTCAATATAGCGCTGATATGAAAAATGGAACAACTCGCGGGAGTTGCAGAAGATCACAAAACAGGGCGGCTGAATGCCGGTCTGAGTCATGTAGTAAATCTTCAGGCGTCGCCCCTTGTCGGTAGGCGGCTGCACCCGGAGCTGCGCGTCCGCGAGAACGCTGTTCAGCATGCCGGTGGTAATGCGCATGCGGCTGCAGGCGTTGACCTGATTGATGAGCTCAAACAGACGGTCGACGCGCTGGCCGGTCACGGCAGAAATAAACAGGATCGGCGCATAGGTCATGAAGCTCAAATCACGCTGGACGTCTTTGCGCATCTTTTCCAGCGTGCCGGTTTCCTTTTCCACCAGGTCCCACTTGTTCACCACGATGACGCTGGCTTTTCCGGCTTCATGCGCCATGCCGGCAATTTTGGTATCCTGCTCGGTGACGCCCTCTCGTCCGTCAATCAGAATCAGGCAGACGTCGGCACGTTCAATGGCAAGCTGCGCCCGCATGACCGAGAATTTTTCGACCCGCTCTTCCACGCGCGATTTGCGGCGGATCCCAGCGGTATCGATGAATACGTATTTCCCGAAACTGTTTTCAAAAGGCGTGTCCACGGCATCGCGGGTGGTGCCGGCAACATCGCTGACGATAACGCGCTTTTCACCGAGAATGCAGTTGATGAGCGAAGACTTCCCGACATTCGGCTTGCCGATGACGGCAACGCGAATGGATTCGTCGAATTCTTCATCCTCACCCTCTTCCGGGAAGTATTCCATACAGGCGTCCAGCAGGTCTCCTGTTCCGTGGCCGTGTACCGCGGAGACCGCAATCGGGTCGCCGAGCCCCAGAGAGTAAAACTCATAAAGGGTTGGGTCTTCCGGGCCGGTCGAGTCGGCTTTGTTCACCGCGAGCACGACGGGCTTTTTGGAGCGCAGCAGCATGGTGGCGACGTCTTCGTCCGCGGCGGTCACGCCGGTCCGGATATCCGTGACCAGGACAATGACGGTGGCGGCGTCAATAGCGATTTGTGCCTGCTCACGCATAAAGAGCAGGATTTCACTGTCGGTGGAGGGTTCGATCCCTCCGGTGTCCACCAGGTCAAAGCTGCGGCCGCGCCACTCACAGGAGGCGTAGAGACGGTCCCGTGTGACGCCTGGAGTGTCTTCGACAATGGACAGCCGCTGTCCGACCAGCTTGTTGAACAGCATGGATTTTCCGACATTCGGTCGCCCGACAATGGCGACAAGCGGTCTTGACATGGCTTCCTCCCTGTTTAGAATCAGATTAAAACAACAGAACGCTATTCCGGCTCAGTTATAGCGATAAAAACCGTCAGAAGACGAACCGGAATCTTTAGCCGCGGTTGCGGCTTCAGGCAGAACGCCGCAGATGGCGTCCCAGAGCGCAAAACCGTCGGTTTCCGTCGGAAAAACGGGAACCTGCAGCGCTTCCCTGGCGTCTTCCAGCGTGACGTCATCCAGAAAATCCCGCTCCTCGCGGCGCAGCATGTTCTGTGAAATCAGAAGCCGGTCACCCAGATCCTTCCCGCGCAGCTGGCGGATCAGATCGCCGCCGGTCACGAGGCCCGCCACGGTAATGCTGTGGCCGAAAAAATCGTTTTGGATGGGATAGACGTCAATTTTAAGCTGCGGATACCGGGCAACGGCAAGATCTGCAAGCATCTGCAGCCAGGGCGCAGCGGCAGCGCCGGTGGCGATGCTGCAGTGCTGCGGACCGGGATCTTCGGAAAGCCGCAGCCCGGACCGGAATTCGGTCTCCAGCAGGCGCAGCATGCCGATACCGTTTTCCAACTGGGTGTATTCTTCATAAAACTCATCCGGCGGCAGTTCCCGCCCCGCCTTCAGATACAGTTCGTCTCCGCACCAGAAGATGCGGGTGCCGTACTGCTCCAGACAGCGGTCACCGAATGCAGTGACCTGGTCGAGCGTTTCTGCTGCATGCTCCGGCGTAAAGGCAGTAAGCGGATAGAGCCCCTCGCGGTAACGCGTCAGACCTACCGGGACCACCGAAACGCTGTGCACCGCCGGGTGCAGCGCAGCGAGTTCCCGCATACTGCGGTCCAGCTCTTCCCCGTCGTTCAGACCGGGGCAGCAGACAATCTGGCAGTTCATGACGATGCCCGCATCGGCGAAGCGCCGCATGATCCCGAGACTCTCTCCGGCGGACGGATTGCGCAGCATCTTCACGCGAAGTTCCGGATTCATGGCGTGCACCGAAACGTTCACGGGGCTGACGTGCAGGTCGATCACGCGCTGAATCTCACGTTCGGAGAGATTTGTAAGCGTAATATAGTTCCCGAGCAGAAAACTCAGCCGGGCGTCATCATCCTTAAAGTACATGGTCGGGCGCATCCCCTTCGGCAGCTGGTCGATGAAGCAGAAGACGCAGTGGTTCGCGCAGGAGCGCGGCCGGTCCATCAGATAGCTCTCAAAGTCCAGCCCGAGGTCGCCGCCCTCGGCTTTCCGGATATGCAGGCGGTATTCACTCCCGTCCGGACGCGCCAGCACAAGGCGCAGGTCCCGGTCATAGGCATAGAATTTGTAGTCCAGCACATCCCGGATCGGCTTTCCGTTGACGGACAAAAGCCGGTCGCCCGGATGGACGCGGCGCTCAAGGGGGCTGCCGGGGTCAATGGCGCGGATGACGTTTTCCATGATCCTTCTCAAAAAACAGAGGAGGAAAGGCTAAGCCCTCCTCCTCAGAATGTTCTTACTTGCTCTCTTCCACATTGATGACCGTACGGCCATTATACTGTCCGCAGGCCGGGCAAGCGCGGTGAGGCATTACCAGCTCGCCGCAGTTGGGGCATGCAACCAGCTGGGGAGCGGTGAGCTTCCATACCGAAGAGCGACGTTTATCGCGTCTCTGTCTGGATACTTTTCCTTTTGGGACCGCCATAGTATAGACACCTCCTGATTACAGCTGTTCTGAGCAGCTCAATCTCATCTTCATTTAATCCAAAAGCTGCTCCAGTACAGCAAATCTTGGATCGATTTCTTTCCCGCAGCCGCAGGGACCGAGATTCAGGTTCCTGCCGCAGCGGGCACAAAGCCCTTTGCAGTCTTCCCGGCACAGAAACCGGGTTTCCATGTCCAGAATGAAACAGGTGGTCAGCACGTCCTCTGCATCCACTTCCGTTCCCTGAAGCGGGAAAACGCCGGGGTTATCGTGGTCTTCTTCCTCTCCGACCAGAACCACGTCCACTGCCGTTTCCTTTGTGCTCTCAAACTCCTGCCCGCAGCGATCACAGATGCACAGCATGTCAGCTGTAATCGTGCCGCGCAAGTGCAGGATGCCGGCTTCATTGGTGATGACACCTTCCGCCAGGGGCGGATCGAGGTACGCCTTCACCGCAGGGAAGTCCAGCCGGTCTTCTTCCAGCTCCAGCCGGAAGGGCTTGCGGACGACAGGGTTCGCAATCAGTTCTCGCAGATCAAGCAGCATCGTACAGGCACCCCTTTCTGCGCAGTGACTGAAATATTATAATCGAAGGGAAAAAACTTGTCAACCGGGAGCGGCCTGGGAAGGCCATACGGGCTTTGCCGGAAACGGCACGGGCCGAACGGGGCCGTGCCGTTTCGAAACACTCGCGACAGAGCGCTCTTACTTGAGCTCGACAGTGGCGCCGACAGCCTCGAGCTGAGCCTTGAGGGCTTCGGCATCTTCCTTGGAAACGGCTTCCTTGATCTTGGCGGGAATGCCTTCGACCAGGGCTTTGGCATCGGCGAGGCCGAGGCCGGTAATGCCGCGGACTTCCTTGATGACCTTGATCTTCTCAGCACCGAAGCTGGTCATGACAACGTCAAACTCGGTCTTCTCTTCGACAACCGGGCCAGCAGCGGCACCGGCAGCGGGAGCGGCGACAGCAGCAGCGGAAACACCGAAGGTGTCTTCCAGGGCGTGTACGAGCTCAGCGAGCTCCAGGACGGAAAGGCCTTTGATCTCTTCGATCATGGCAGTGATTTTTTCACTCATTGTAATATCCTCCATTAATGATGTGTTCTGCTTTATTCAGCAGCTGCGGGGGCTTCGACGGAGCCGCCCTTCTGTTCCAGAATCTGACCGAGGCAGACGGCGAGACTGGTAATCGGCGCGATCATTGTGCCCAGAACCTTTGCATAGAGCGCTTCCTTGCCGGGCAGCGCGGAAATCTCGACGATCTCCTGCTCGGAAAGAATCTTGCCCTCCATAAATGCGGCCTTCACATTGAAGCGGTCGCCCAGCTTCTTGCTGTAGTCTGCAACAATGCGGAAGGGGGCAATGGGATCGGCCTCTGTGGTTGCCAGAGACGTGGTACCGTTCAGGACGTGGTCAAGACCATCCATCCCCAGGCTGTCCAGAGCCTTTCTGGTCAGCGTGTTCTTCACGACCGTGTAATTGACAGAATCCTTGCGCATCTCGCTGCGGAGCGCGGTATCCTCTTCAACGGTAATACCCTTATAGTCTACCAGAATACCGGAACCTGCATTCTTGATGCGGTTGGCCAGCGCCTCGACGATCGCCTGCTTTTCGCTGAGAACCTTTGCGTTTGGCATGTGTGATTTCACCTCCACACTTGAACTCACGCTCATAAAGAAAACCCCTCTGCCAAAAGACAGACGGGTACAAAAACCATCGTAAGTACGATCGGATGATTGATGTCCTCGGCAGGACTTACGGGGCAAACCCCACCTGCTGTCTTCGGAGCGCTCCGATAATATATCCGATTCCGGCTGCTTTGTCAAGAGGAAAATTGCGTCTTTTCCCGGGCTCTTCTGTGTAACAATAAATGCGCAACGG
>JAEEGH010020111.1_pt1 | contig 13927 bp, 13 predicted proteins | sample 9134181 | NCBI WGS metagenome assembly JAEEGH01 (sample SAMN16246544, study PRJNA631951) | gut metagenome | biome: gut microbiome; feature: rumen; material: DP-attached | host: Bos | place: Iran: Karaj | collected 2018-10
TCGGCCGCGTCCTCTGCCAGGGCGAGACTAAGGAGGTTTTGGCTAATCCGGAGGTTATTACGGCTTATCTTGGAGAGTAGAGCATCCCAAGAGTGATGCATGTATTACTGCCGCTTTTGGCAGGAAAACAAAATTCGGCAGAGCAAATCTGGTACTGCTAACTGCCGAAAATCAAGAAAAATCTAGATACGGCAGTGGATTTTAAATTGCTTGCTCAGGCGATTACTGCCGCAATTGTGATAAAAGTAAAATGCGGTAGTAAATAATGTAAAGGAATAACTGCCGCAATCAGCAAAAATGCTATATGTGGCAGTAAGAACCTGAAATGACTTACTACCGTAATGGGAATAAATGTAAATTGCGGCAGAAAAAGTCAGGTGATTAAAGATATTTTGTACTGCCGCAACTTATTAAAGTAGCAATTAAGGCAGAGTTTTAATTGAGGTGACACTATATATGGAACCAATTTTGGAAGTTAAAAATTTAAGTGTATATTATGGAGTGATCCAGGCGCTGAAGGGGGTCTCTTTTCATGTTGATAAAGGAGAGATTGTGGCGCTGATCGGTGCGAATGGCGCTGGCAAGACCACAACACTTCATACTTTATCTGGCTTGCTTGATGCAAACACCGGCGAGATCAAGTACAAGGGGCATGAGCTGACTAAGACAAAGAGCCATCAGATTGTGAGCCTTGGTATGGCGCAGGTTCCCGAGGGGAGACGTGTCTTTTCCCAGATGACGGTTCTGCAGAATCTGAAGATGGGTGCGTATACCAGGTCTGATAAGGCTGAGATGGAAGCGACACTTGCGGATATTTACAAGAGATTTCCAAGACTTGAAGAGCGTAAGAACCAGCTTGCAGGAACTCTTTCAGGTGGTGAGCAGCAGATGCTTGCTATGGGAAGGGCACTCATGAGCCATCCGGAGCTGATTTTGATGGACGAGCCTTCAATGGGGCTTTCACCAATTTTCGTAAATGAGATTTTCAACATCATCCAGGATGTTAATAAAGATGGTGTGACAGTCCTTCTCGTTGAGCAGAACGCCAAAAAGGCCCTGTCCATCGCAAACCGCGCCTACGTCCTTGAAACCGGAAGCATCTCAAAAGAGGGCGATGCTAAGGAGCTTCTTAATGATGAAGCTATTAGGAAGGCTTATCTTGGTGAGTAGAATACTTGGCGATGCTCTTCACGAGCCTAGTATGAACCATGGGTGGCCACTTTGAGCAGAATACTTGTCGAGGTATTACCGAGGCTAGTATGAGCTATGGGTGAACACTTAGCGAGGTATTATCGAGCTTAGTGAGAATCCCAGACGAGTTCCTTTGTCGACTTAGTATATTGAGCGTGTAGAACTTTCTTACAAAATAATTACTTCCTATGGAGGAAAATTTTCATGAAACGAAATATAGTCATCACAATAGCCCGTCAGTACGGTAGCGGCGGAAGAACCGTAGGTGAGATGCTTGCTAATGACCTGGGCATCCACTACTACGATCATGAGCTGATACATCTTGCTTCAGAAGAGAGCGGAATAAATGAATCTCTTTTCCTGGAGACTGATGAGAAGCTCAGAAATACCGGGTTCTTCAGAATGCCTGTTGCTGTGTACAAGGGCGAGATCATCGGCCCTGAGAGCAAGGAGTTTACATCTGAGGCAAACCTTTTTAACTTCCAGGCCAAGGTTATAAAGAAGCTTGCTGAAACCACAAGCTGCGTGATCGTTGGAAGAGCTGCGGATTTTGTGCTTAAGGACTATGACAATGTTCTCAGCGTATTTGTGCATGCGCCGCATGATTTCCTCGTAGAGCAGGCCGCGAAGGTTAAGAGCCTTCCTTTGCCTGAGCTTGAGAAATTCATGGCCAAAGAGGACAAGTACCGTGCAGAGTACTACGAGCACCACACCGGCCAGAAATGGACCGATGCCATGAACTACGACCTGTGCCTTGATTCTAGCAAGCTTGGCTTTGACAAGTGCGTGGATGCTATTAAGGCTCATTGCAAGGTGAGATTTGGCGAAGATATATTTGATTGATGCGGAAATATAATTAACGTCGCAGATTTGTGGTCTGCGACGTTTTTTTGTGGAATGGTCAAGTCCTTTTTTGTGTGTAAATTACCTTTAGGTGCCAATCGGCGTTATGCCGCCAATAGTTTCAGCTGTTCCTCGGCTATTTCTTTAAGCTGAGGAATGTAGTCATCTACTGTTTGTAGCTGCTTCTTGGGATAACCACATGTAGTTGCTGAAGCAAATGCTTCGTGAACATCCATAAGCACGCTCCCCATGATTCTTATTACAGAAGCATCATTAGGGAATACTCCAATCACTGTTGAGCGGCGCTTTAGTTCTCTGTTAAGACGCTCTATGTGATTTGATGTTCGATGATATATCCTAAGGCGTTCTGGCAATACCATTACTGTCATTGCACTTTCGAATCCCGCGTCTAGACATTCCATAGCTGCTGGCGCAACATCACTGTAATCACCTATTATGCGGTCTCGGATCTTTCTTGCCTCTGAGATAGTTGAAGCGTGATACATTTCAAGCAACTCGGAATGGAGCCCTTTTTGATACTTATTGGGCGTTTTATCAAGTATATTTCTTGAGAAATGAGTTTGACATCTTTGCCATGGAACTTCAGGGAAGACCTTCTTTATTGCATAAAGGATACCAGGATGAGCATCGGAAGTAATGACTCTCACTCCGTGCAGGCCACGTTTTCTAAGTGACTCGATGAACATGAACCATGTATTGTTTGTTTCGTTATCAAACAGGTCAAATCCAATGACTTCACGCTTGCCTTCAGTATTTGTGGCGTAAGCTACCATGAAGGCCTTTGATACGATTCTGTGGTCATTACGTACCTTGAAATAAGTAGCATCTATAAGGACAAATGGATATGCATTGGTCAGCGGTCTGTTACGAAATTCATTAACAATGACGTCCAGATCCTTGCATACCTCCGACACCATAGACTTTGAGTAGGAAGTGCCACATAATGTTTCGACAACCTTTGCTACTTTTCTGGTAGATACACCGGCAACCACCATTTCGGCCATACTTGCTACAAGAGCAGCCTCACTTCTCTGGTAATTATCAAATATAAGTGACTTGAATGGAACATCTCTATGCCTAGGAACTACTAACTCAATCTTACCAAGACGAGTAATCAACTGGCGCTCTCTGGTGCCATTACGGCTGTCAGTTCGGTCTTCAGAACGCTCGTATTTTTCTGCTTTGAGTTGTTCTGTAGATTCAGCTTGAAGGATGCTGTTCAAGCTGTCCTGTAGAAGCTTTTTTAATGCATCATCACGATTTGATGAAAGTAACTGTAGTATTTCCTCTTGGTTTAAAGTAATATTTAGTTGAGCCATTGAGCTATACCTCCGGTTAATTTGATTGTGGTGATTTAATTATACCTAAAGGTGAGCCTTTGGCTCTTTTAATATTAATTTATAAATTTACACCATTATATGGACATTACTTGTGGAATTATGGCATTTGTGTGAAATAATTCCTGATTTCGCTACTCTTAGATGAAGCACTTTCAAGCTGATAGTTCCTCAATAGAAAGCTACTAATTGAGGAGTGCTAGTTCTGGATGATATTTAAGTTAGTATGTACAAAACAATTATGCATGTAATCGTCATAATGATTACTGCATGAATTCGCTTGAATCTATGTGCTAACCTGTGTGCAAATATGCAAATATGATTGCGAAGTCACACCTTTTGCACTATATATGCATGTATGTGTGACTTCGATTTTCGAGTTCTTCACAACTATTGATTTTAGCCATAGAAGATGTGAATTTCCCAATACCCTATTAGGAATGAAAGATAGACAATTCTAGAAGAACCTAGCTAAAGAGACTTAGACTCACACCTTTAACGCTTGTGGAAGCTTGAAGGTGTGAAAAGATTTGCACAAATAGTTTTTGGGCAAAATATCAGATTGTAGAAATTCACATCATTACCCGGCTTTTTGAACAGTTGTGATGAACGCGAAAAACCAATTCTCACCTAGGGCTTATTTTGAGAGCCAAAGACATGAACTCAACTCAAAGTCATGCACTCATCTCCACTCCGAGCATCTCAGGAAGATTCTGAACCACAAACTCTTGCGCAGACTTGTTATATTCCACGCGATAATATGAGCTTCCGTTCATGCCTGTCTGCAGGCTGTGCCTGATTCCTATGGCCTGTCCCTTTGTTGTGGCTAGCGTCACTTTCTTTCCGAGCTGCTCATCCTCTTTTTCCTGAAGATATCCGTTTTCCTTAAGCCAGTCAGTGATGGTTTTGTACTTGATCTTCTGATATTCATCAGTATTGATTCCCGAATTCAGCTGCTCGGTAAGCCTTGTTATGGTTTTGCGTTCTGCAAACTGGAATGCTGCAAGTGTCTCAATAGGGAAGTCCTTTTTCTTTGACGAAGAGTAAGTCTTTCCGATGACTCCGCCATTTTGCTTGAGTTCGGACAATACCTCTTTTGCAAAAAACATGCTTCTGATGATATCAGGATTGTTAAGTACTGCGTCATCCGGCGCGGGCTCGTTGTCTATGGGATTGTTGCCCTCGGCAATTCGTTCCACGTACAATAGCGCCTTTTCCAATTTTTCCATTTCGATTTTTTTCATACAAAAATCCTCCTTTAAATTTATAGATTCCCGCGAATTCGCAAAAAGGTGGACGAGCCGGAGCAGAGCACCTATCGAAGTCTTTTTGAGATTGGTGCGAGGCCTGGGTGAATACTTGACGAAGTATTACTTGAGTCTAGTGAGAATCTCTGGTATTGCCCATCTTATCAGCAATTGCGAGATTGCTTCACAGGAACTTGCTTAAGCAACTCATGGCCGGTGAGCTGTTGAGCAAGGCCCTGAATAAGCCTTTGGGTGACAGTCCACAGACAGACATGGCTAAAGAAGTGCGCATGAAGCACAGGTTTGGATAAACCATGTTTGTCTGTGTCTGGAAAGATATCGCAGCCGGGAAGACTCATAATATGTGAGTATGAGTGTTGTGGCACCTTAGAAGCACCCTCCCGAAGTAGCAGAGCAAAAGAGCCTGCTGTTAATTCTGCGATTGCTCCGAAAGGAGCAGAAGCTTAGCAGCGATTGATTAGGATTTCTGCCAAGCTGTCTTGGACAATGAGCACTATATCATCAAGATTTTGGGCTGTAAATAGTTTTGGTGCAATCTTTAAAAAATCTTAAAGAAATCTTAAGAATTCTTAAGAAATTTCATAGTGGACAGTTTATTAGTGTTTGGTAAAAAGAGTATATTCGGAATAAATCGTGAAAATGATTAAATTGACAGAAAATATAAATGATTTCCCCCATAAAATGCAAAAGGCGGGGGCCCTCGGGCTTCCCGCCTTTTTGCTTATCCGATTGGATGGACGCGATCATAAATATGATGCCTTACTGAAGCTTTGCAAGTAGACGCTTGCTTGATACCGCAGTAGACCACTTTGTTGTAATAATTCGTATAGTAGATGCTCCTATCACCTTTGTGGAGAGATGGTAGTGCTATGCCAAAGGCTTAAAAGACGAACGCCCCTCTGAGGCCCAGGCAGACATGCATCATTCCTGTTGCAAATGGAACTGTATCATGAATGGTGGGTTCCCTTCAACACAAAAATTAAAAAAAGTTATCCCTTTTGAAAGTTTATTCTTTGTTTTCAAAGAAACTGTTGGAACAAAATTTCAAAAACAGGATTGTAAAACCGTCACAAACCCACACTGTTACTGGAATTGCGGCTGTTTGTATCGTGCTGTTAAATAACACGGCGCATGTGTTCGATTACGAATATTTATGAAAATTCCCTCTTCACAAATCCTCATCCCTCTGCTAAAATCATTCGTGTTTCTTGGGATTATTCAACGGATATTCTTCCAAATTTCCCCAGACTATGAGCCTTTTCGTAAGTGAACGTATACGGACAGTGACCTATAGCCCGCAAAAATACGACTACAAAAACGGATTGGCAAACCAATAACTTCAAATTTATTTTTATAAAGAAGAAAGGAGAACATGAACAGAAGAAATAATTTTGAAACCAGGAAAGCGCAGCTGGTAGAGGAAATTGATTTACTGCGCAAAGAATATGATAACAGCCCAAGAGGAGCGCTTATCATTAACACAACCAAAAAGACACCCCAGTGGATCGTGCAGAAATCCAACGCAAAAGGTGAGATCAAGAGGACGTACATCAGAAAGGAAAATAAGCAAATTGCCAAAAGATATGCAAGAAAAACCTATATCCGCGCAGTTCTCTTTGACAAGCGAAACGAGCTTCGCTGCATAGACCGCTACCTTAAGGCCTGCAAGGAAAAGAACTTTGAGAAATATCTAAGAATTGACTCGCCCTACAGAGAGCTTCTAGTGGACACTGGATGGGAGCTTGCTCCCTATAACAAGAATCCCAATTACCCCGAGGATCTGATAGTCCCAACAATCAAAGGTGACATGGTCCGCTCCAAGTCAGAGGCCCTCATCGCCAATGAGCTTCTGGCATACGGAGTGCCATATCGATACGAGAATGGCCTCCCTCTTGGCGAAGCCACATACTACCCGGATTTTACGGTCAAGAGTCAGCGCAATCAAACGATTGTTATCTGGGAGCACTTCGGAAAAATTGACGATCCTGATTACGTCCACAAGACAAGCAGAAAGCTTGAAGAATATTTCAATTATGGCTATGTTCCCGGTGTCAACCTCCTCATGACCTTTGAGGACAAGCGTCACCCGCTGACGGTAGAGACGGTGCGCGATTGCATCGAAAAGTACCTGGTTCTGTAAATGGGGGCAAATGGGCCCCTAGTCGTACCTTTGCCTCGGTAAAAGAGCTTTAGGTGTAAACTGACACAGTTCAGGTATCTGCTTCAACCCAATGATATTGCAAAAGAGCTTTAGGTGTAAACTGATACAGTTCAGGTATCTGCTTCACACCTATGATGGGGTAAAAGAGCTTTATGTGTGAACTGACTTTTTCGACTCATCACAACTGCTCAAAAAGGCGGGTGCTGATGTGAATTTCTAGAACCCCCACAAAGGACATAGCCCCCTTTGTGCAAGCTTAATCACATCTTTAGGGAGGAAAACAGGCATAAAGGAGTGACATTTTCGGGGGAAACAGATCTTTTCAACTTGCTGTTCCACTATGAGATAAAATTGCTGATGAAAAATTCACATCTTCTATCCCCAAAATGAACAGTTGTGATGAACGCAAAAAGTCGATTCACAACAAAGGGACAAAAAGACACAGAAAGGTGTGACAGGAGCATTACGGGACGGTGATGCACAGTGCTAAAAACAAATAACAAAAACAAATAACAAATAACAAACAACAAAGACATAATAGAGACATATCAACATCTTCCACCACATTGCCCGCTCAATCGCATATATGGTATGATAGTAATGATATGGGATAATTATGCACATTAAGCCCGCAAAATCGCTCCATAAAAAGGACCTACGAATCATGTCGACAACTAACAAATTCATCTTAATAGATGGCAGCTCCATGCTGGTGACGAATTACTACGGAAACCTGCCGAAGGCGCTGCTTTTTGAAAAAGACCCGGAGAAGAAGGAGAAGCTTTATTCCCAGATCATGCACAACGACAAGGGGCAGTACACGAACGCGATGTATGGCATGATGCGCACGATCCTGAAGATCATTACGGAGCAGAAGCCGACGCACATGATGTTTGCGTTTGACACGACCAGGGACACCTTCAGACGCGAGAAGTATGCAGACTACAAGGGCAACAGGGGCGACACCCCGCAGCCGCTTAAAGAGCAGTTCGCGAACATGGAGGATTTGTTAAAAGAGCTGGGATTTGTTGTAATGTATGATGACAGGTTCGAGGCTGACGACATCGTGGGAAGCGTTGCAACAAAGTTTGAAAAAGAGATTCCTTCATATATAATAACCAAGGACCACGATTACCTTCAGCTTGTGACCGACTACACCAGAGTCTGGCTGATCCAGACCAAGCAGGAGACGGCTGACGAGCTTCAGAACAAGTATGGCGCAGAGTATGGTTGGAACAGGAAGCTGGCCAAGCTCCCGGATAAGGCATTTGAGGTAACTCCTGATCTTTGCCTTAAAGAGTATGGTGTAACACCATGCCAGATTCCGGATCTCAAAGGAATCCAGGGCGACTCCAGCGATAACATTCCCGGAGTCAAAGGCGTGAGCAGCGCAGCAATTCCACTTCTTGCACACTACGGAACCGTGGAAGAGATATACAAAGCAATCGATTCCTGTCCTACGGATAAAGACCTGAAGGCCCTCGCTGCAACCTGGAAGGAAAACCTTGGAATTTCCCGGAGCCCCATGAAGGCGCTGGTTGAATACCGGGATATGGCATTTTTGTCAAAAGACCTTGCCCAGATCCGCAGGGATTATCCGGTGACTGACAATTTGGATGATTTCAGACTTAACATAAATAAGGAAAAGACCCGTGAGCAGTTCGAGAACTATGGCTTCAAATCCCTTTTCGCTGCACTGGAAGAAATCTGACTACATGACAAATTACTATCGCACAATACTCATAAACTTACATAGGATAATCTACTACGTTATCAAGATCAGACTCTGGATGCGCCACCCGGAAAGGCACACCATGCAGGAGCGCTATGACGTAGCTAGAGAGATGATTACCAAGATGAACAAATCCGCAGGCTACAAGACCATCTGCCAAGGAGAGGATAAGCTACCCAAAGAAGGCGGCTACATCCTTTACCCGAACCATCAGGGCAAGTACGACGTTCCTGGCATCATCGCGATCCATAAGGACCCAATTTCCTTTGTGATGGACGAGGCCAAGTCTCACATAATTCTCGTTGCAGAATTCCTTATGCTTGTTGACGGAAAAGCTATCATACTTGATGATCTGCGACAGACCCTTACAGTTTTTCAAGAGATGGTAAAAGAGATCCAGACCACCGGCAAGCGTTACATCCTCTTCCCGGAAGGCGGATATGAAGAAAACAATCAGAACGTAGTCGAGCACTTCAAAGCAGGCAGCTTCAAAGTTGCCAAGATGTCCAAAGCACCAATCGTGCCCACCGTACTTTACGATTCCTACAAGGTATACAACAGCCCCCATAAGGGCCCGGTAACAACCTACGTTTATTATCTTGATCCGATTAATTACGATGAGTACAAAGACCTGAAGACCACGGAAATTGCACAGATGGTGGAAGATCGCATTAGGGCTAAGGTTGAAGAACTGAAAGAGAAGAATCCATAATAATATGATGAGGCGAATATCAATACAAAAGTCTCTGACAGGCCTTTAGCCTGGCAGAGACTTCTTTAATTATAAGCAAGTCATTACAGCCTTCACCGTAAACATCCCCTTTTCCTGCGTGAAACTTGCAACACCTCCGTACTTCTCGGCAATGGTCTTGATCTGCGCAGTTCCGATTCCGCTTTGAACCTCCCTAGTACTTACGGGGAGGCCTTTTTCATTAAAAGAGGTTTCTACAGCATAAGGGTTCTGGGTCTTCAATTTAAGCTTCCTGCCATCATATGAAATTTCCACAAGAAGACGGCGCTTCCCCTCTTTAATAAGCGTCTGTGATTCTACAGCATTTTCCAAAGCATTTGCAACAAGTGAAGTAAGATCTGTTTCTTCCATTGGAATTAACTCAGGCACAACAGCCTTGATCCTTGGCTTGAATCCAAGCTTCTGACACTGCGAAGCGTAGATTGTGAGAAGCTCATTGACAATTGTGTTTTCACAAAAAGATACCACAGTAACATCCTCAAGCATTGAATCCAGCTCAGCCAGATAAGACGCAGCCTTGTCGTAATCCTTGTTCTGAATGAACCCTGCAAGCACTCGATTGAAATGCCTTATGTCATGCTTGTATCTGCGAATCGTCTGCTCATTACTCTCATAAATCGACAATATCTTTTTCAGCCTCTGGGTGCGTTCCTGCTGATAATAAGCAACCTTCTCATCGGAAATCTTCCTGTCAATCTGCGACGCCGTCAGCTCATACTCAATGACCGCCGACGTTATCATAGTCACAATATAAATCACTGTGTACCACTGAACCATGTTGCTTCCGTACGGCTGCAGATACTCAAGCATCGGCGTGTGAAAACAAACGAAGCTGAGCACCAGTCCTGAAGCCGCAGCAATCGTGCCATAAACCACCCCCGCCAGATAGTCAGTGATAAAGGGCAGTATCAGGATAAAGAGCCAGAACGCGTCCATTCCAATGCTCCAGTTAACCTCCATAATAAAATGAAAAAACATGATGAGGTTTAGAGCAACGGAGGTAAGTATGATCGTAGTCGTGTGGCATTTGAAAACATTAAGATGAACAATAGCCAAAAGAAATAACAGAGTAATACTGATATTTGTCACAACGCCGTGAGTATACCCACTGAGAATACTTGGATAAATTGTGACAAGACTATAAACAATGAATCCGCTCAGAAGAATAACAATCGTCCTGCTCTTCTGTTCCTTGATCGAAGGATCCGATTCGAACTCAATGAGCTGCTTTAAATCATATCGATATTTGGATTGAAAATGTTGTTTGGCACTGCTATCTGACAGCATAATAAACCTCGTGATTTCAAAAGAAATTTCTACCTATCAGTATAGTTGGAAAAAGACATAAGTGCAAAAGAAATGGTATAATGAGTGTGGGAATTGATATGCGAGTTTTTCTGGGCATATCAACTTGCGAATGGATGTAGGGGGAACAGCAATTGTCATTTGATATCTCGCGGCTTACAAGTGCCGTCAACAAATATCTCAATTCAATTTCAGATGTGACCGCCAGCGCGGAAAAGACCGCCCAGGAGATGGCTGACAGGACGCAGTTCGCCAACGACCTCGGCGAGGCCATCCGCCAGAATATTGCCAGCAGGGCCAAGGATGTGGCGGAGATTCCTGATATTCAGTCGATCGTTCAGCAGCAAGTGGAAAGCGCAACTGCGAGCATCAGGTCCACCTTTGAACGGGTGAACGGCGCCTTTGTAGAGATCCAGGACAACACTAAGAGCTCTTCGGTAAAAGAGCTTTCGGCCTCGGAAACATCCGGATCAAACGCAAACTCAGCCGCCACCAATAAAGATGCTTACGCGGGAATCCTAAGCACAGAGGCTCTCCAGGAGCTTTCCAAGTCACAGTACTTTTCAGCAAATTTATTACAGAGTTCATTGTTTGATGAGAGTGACGGAACAAGCACCAGCAAATCAAACTCAGGCACAAGCTCAAGCGGAACTTCCGCCTTCGACACAGTTTCACTTTCAGACTTAAACCTCAGTTCACTTACAAAGAGTTCGTTGGGAACGACAGGAACTGCTTCCGAACTAATAGCTAACGCGGTAAGTTCTTTGTCGGGCAGCACAAACAGCACTGACAGCACGGCCAACACAATCACAGCAAACACCACGGACAGCAGTGACCTTGCTAAAGCCCTGATCAAGGCATACACACAATCGGGGAAGACTTCATCTGTAACATCGATCTTCGGAGACTTTTCATTATGAACAAATTACTCTTGATCTACGCCGCAATAATTTTTATAGCGGGGGTTGTATTTTTTACAATCGGGGAACTGAATAAGGGAAGCGAAGAGGAGTCGGAGACTTTCAAGTGGATGAGGGTCTTTTCCATAATGGCGATAATTCTCGCTGTCGCGTGCTTTGTTGCCGCGAAGAATCTGGGATAAATTTTGAAAATAAAACGAGCCCCTACCATCACGGTAAGGGCTCTTTACATTTGAGCTTACTGACAAAAATCAAAGGTCGAAGCTTCCAGTTACGTCGTTGTTAACTACGTAGTAAGCCTTGCCTTCCTCGGGCTTAACATAGATATCAAGGTTCTTGATGTCCTTCTTACCGTATGCCTTCTTAGCCTGAGAAACGAGTGTATCCTCGCTGATAGCCTTGTCGCCGAACTGAAGCTCGATCTTTGTAGTAACCTTAGCTGCCATAGTAGGTTCCTCCCTTTAAGAAAAATTATGTTCAACTTTATCAGAGATTATATTACATAATAAATTAAATTTCAACTTTCAAAATTTGAATAATGGATTTACAATGTAAAAGACAATTCGACTTCATTTAATATAAAGGAAGGAATTTACATGGAGAAACTTGCCATATTCGGGGGGACTCCCGTTAGATCGGAAAAGATATTTTACGGCCGCCAGTGGATCGGCGATGATGACGTTAATGCCGTTGCCGGAACACTTAAGGGCGATTACATTACATGCGGCCCGACAGTTAAGGCGCTTGAGGAGAAGCTGTGCGAGGTGACTGGAGCTAAGTATGCGGTTGCTGTCTGCAACGGAACAGCGGCACTTCACTGCGCATGTATCGCAGCTGGACTTGGTCCAGGGGATGAGGTTATCACAACACCATTAACATTTGCAGCTTCTGCAAACTGCGCGGTGTACGTTGGTGCAACACCTGTGTTTGCTGATGTTGATCCTGAGACTTATAACATTGATCCTGAATCGATTCGCGCACACATCACTGATAAGACCAAGGCAATCGTCGCTGTGGACTTCACAGGACAGGCAGTTAAGCACGATGAGATTCGCAAGATTTGTGATGAGTATAACTTAACACTCATAATAGATGCAGCTCATGCAATTGGAACAAAGTATAAGGGACAGCCTGAAGGTTCACTTGGTGACATGACATGCTTCAGCTTCCATCCGGTTAAGACAATCACTTCCGGTGAGGGTGGTGCAATCACCACTAATGATCCTGAGCTTTACAAGAAGCTTCACCTTGCTTCTCAGCATGGTATCGTTCATGACCCGGAGGATTTCGTGTGCAAGAATCCTGAGGGAATCTGGTACTACGAGATGCAGACCCTTGGATTCAACTACCGCATGACAGATTTCCAGGCAGCTCTTTTAACAAGTCAGCTCAAGAAACTTAAAGAGTTCTCAGACAGAAGGCGCGCGATCGTAAACAGATATAACGAGGCCTTTGCAGAGGTTCCGGAGATCATCGTTCAGAAGGAAATTCCTGAGTCTGAAACCACAAGACACCTTTACATCATTCAGCTCAACTTCGATAAACTTTCCTGCACAAGGCGCGAGTTCTTTGATGCCATGAGCGCTGAGAACGTTCAGTGCCAGGTTCACTACGTGCCGGTTTACTACTTCCCCTTCTACGAGAAGATGGGATACAAGCGTGGGCTGTGCCCTAACGCTGAAAAGATCTACAATGGAATAATGAGTATTCCACTATACCCATTGCTTACAGATGAGGATGTGGAGAGTGTGATTACGGCTGTTAAGAAGATTGTGGATTATTATAGGAAGTGAAGAACTATTGCTTGGACAAATATAAATTCGTATTGGCGATTTTGTATACAGTAAGGAATATTAGGATGAGCTTATATGAAATCAGATTGATGATTTTATATTAGATAAGAAATATGCATCTTGAATTTATGTGAAAACGACTTGCTGAATTTATAGAATTATAATAATCGAAATACCATACGACATGATAGAATAAAAGTACGCTATCAATTACTCAATAGGAGGTGCACTTTTATGAAGTATGTATGTAATGTTTGTGGTTATGTATATGATGAGACAGCAGGCGATCCGGATAACGGGATTGCACCAGGAACCAAGTGGGAAGATCTTCCTGATGATTTTACCTGCCCGCTCTGCAGCGTAGGTAAGGACGAGTTCTCAGCTCAGGAATAATTGAATTATTGCATCTATTCAGCGCAGCTTCGGCTGCGCTGTTTTTGTTAATAGAACTATCGACAATCGAGGGGCATCATAATCAGCCACGCGCGAGGGGATTGTAGTGTAATACAGGAGTGGCGTCCAACGTACTGTCCCTTGACCCCGCTCGCGTATTACACATATAGGTCATTAAGCGGGGCTGGGATAAGTGAGTTGGGCTGAGTATT
>JAEEGH010020115.1_pt1 | contig 13922 bp, 11 predicted proteins | sample 9134181 | NCBI WGS metagenome assembly JAEEGH01 (sample SAMN16246544, study PRJNA631951) | gut metagenome | biome: gut microbiome; feature: rumen; material: DP-attached | host: Bos | place: Iran: Karaj | collected 2018-10
GTTCGCCAGGCAAAGCGTGCAGCCAAAGAAGAGGCAAAGCGTGCCAAGGCAGCAGCTAAGGAAGCAAAGCGCCGCGCTGCGCAAGGTGATCCAATGCCATCGGTGGCAGTGCACCTTCATCTTTTCTATGTAGATTTATTGCCAGAGTTTGTTAGCTATTTTGCAAACATCCCATTCAAGTTTGATTTATATATTTCCTGCCAGGAGGATGCAGACGTAAATGCAATCAAGGCAGGCTTAAAGGAACTTAAGCAGGTTCAGAAAATCGATATCCGCAACCTTCCAAACAGAGGCCGCGATCTTGCACCTCTTTATGTAAAGTTTGGACCGGAGATTTTGAATCACGACTATTTCCTTCACATCCATTCAAAGAAATCTTTGTATTCAGGTGAGGAAAAGGGCGGATGGAGACGATTCTCTCTTGAGTTACTTCTTGGTTCGCCAGACAAGATTAATCAGATTTTTGATTTATTTAAAAACAGCAATGCAGGTCTTATCTATCCTGATATTCAGGAGGAGGTTCCAACCATCGCTTATTCATGGTTGAAAAATGCAGGCATTGCAAAGGAACTTTTCGATGAGTTTGATTTAGGAGAGATGCCATCAGTATTCAACTACCCAGCAGGTTCTTTCTTCTGGGCTAGAACAGATGCACTTCGTCCACTCTTTGAAAAGGGATACACATACGAGGATTTCCCAAGGGAGCAGGGTCAGACAGATGGCACATTTGCTCATGCCTTGGAGCGTATTCTTCCATTCGTTTCAAGAAAGCAGGGATACGACGATTTTATCCTTTATCTTGATTCAGAGGACACAGTTAAGAACAAGAGTCTTCGCCCATTTTTCAACACCTTTAAGGTGGATAAAGAGCTTCTCGCAATGAAGCTTGGTGGATATGATGTGGTATCCTTCGATATTTTCGACACGCTGATTACACGCACCATCTTCAAGCCGGATGATGTGTTCAATCTTATAAGCCGTATCATTCTTGAAAAATACGGCAAGAAAGTTGATTTCCTTAAGATTCGAAAGAATGCTGAGGCAGCTGCAACAGCTCAGTTTGGTCCAATGACCACTCTGGACAAGATTTATGTGGAAGTAGCAAAGGATAGAACACTTGGCGATTTCGCTATGGATATCAAAAAGCTTGAGGTGGACCTCGAGACACGCCTTTGCGTTCCTCGTAAGGATATGGTGGATGTGTTCAACGCAGTAAAATCCATGGGACGTCATGTTATCCTTGTCAGCGACATGTATTTGAACCGTGCGCAGGTCGTTGGACTTCTTCACAAGTGCGGAATTGGTGGATATGACGAGCTTTTCATCTCGTGCGAAGTTGGAGCAAGAAAAGATGATGGTTCAATGTGGAATATGCTTTTGACAGGCATAAACCCTTCAACCTTTATCCACGTTGGAGACAACTTCTGTTCTGATTCACAAATCCTTATGGATAAGGGCGTGGCAAGCCATATCGTTCTCAACCCAATGGCTATGCTTGAACTATCAGACTTTGATTATTTGAAGGACTATGCAAGTAAGAGTATTGCAAATTCACTTGTGCTAGGACAGGTCATAAACGGAGGAATTTTCAATTCTCCATTTGCCTTCGATGAAAAGGGTGGTCTTCATTTCAAGAATAACTACGATTTTGGTTATTCCACAATGGGGCCTTTGATGGCAGGATTTGTTCAGTGGCTGGTTAATAAAAATGCCAGCGAAAAAGAAAGCCTTCTTCTGTTATCTCGTGAGGGCTATATGCTTGAGCAGCTCATCAAAGAGTACTGCAATCAAAAGGGCGAGGCTTTGCCGGATATCCATTACTTCCTTACATCAAGAAGAGCATGTGCAGTGCCTGCTCTTGAAAATGATGAGGATATTCGAGAGCTCCTTTCTCAGAAATATCAGGGAAGCTTCAGCAATCTTTTGAATGAAAGATTTGGCATTGAACTTCATGAGGATGATGAGGATAAGCAGTTCGATTACGAGACAGACACAGACGAGCTTATGAAGGCTATTCAGCCATACAAAGAAGAAATCTTTGAAAGAAGCAAAACTGAAAAGAACGCATATATGAACTATGCCAGTGAATTCCTTGCAACATCTTCGGATTTAGCTGTCGTGGATGTGGGATTCTCAGGTACAATTCAGTACTTCTTGATGAAGCTTACAGGCAGAGATATCGCAGGCCATTACTTGGCACTACATTCAAACAAGCCTGAACGAATCGGTGGAAGAGCAGATGCAATCTACACCATCACTGATCCAAAGGAGATTCCAAACAGCAAGCTTCTTAAATATCAGCTGTTTTTGGAGAGTGCTTTGTCGGCACCATTTGGCCAGCTTATTAATTTCACAATGGAAAATGGCGTGCCTACTCCTCATTTCAAGGATGATGATTACGTCAGCGACGATGTGAAAATGCTTCAGTCTGGTATTTTGGATTATGTAAAACAGTATGCAAGCGCCAGCAGAAATCTGTCAGATGGTCTTTTAGCTGATGCAAAACTTGTAGAAGATTTATTCTATGATATAATTGCAGACGGTACGTTAACAGATGAGATTGTATCCACACTTACAGTTGAGGATGGATACAGCCGTGGTGGCGTCCAAAAATTTGATGTAAAAACTGGCAGCTGGGTTGTTAAATAATTCAAGCGCCAAATAATTTACTTAGAAGGATATATATTTTGAGAGATACTTTTAATGTGGTATTCATCAGATATCACCTATTAAAGAAAAATACATTATTATTCCAGGGCTTTTATCCATTTGATAATCCAAAGGGATACAGCCTTGTTTGTGAGATGAATGGCAAGCCATATGATTTGGATTTGACCATCAACGAAGGCAATGAAGTTCGTCGTAGATACATTGCCGCTCACAAAAGCGTTTCAAAGGAATACGTTGGTGAGATTAACTTGCCAGAGGATTTGCACCAGGTAAAGAGCCTTAAGCTTATCTGTGTTCTTGGGGAAGCAGGAGATAAAAACCAGGTTCGTTCAGTGGTTTACAAGGCCACTGGCAAGGATTTGATTAAGCTAAAAAAAGAATACGAATATAATCTTGAGCGTGCAGCAGTCACAGACGACAAGATTCAGATTCTCGGTTGGGCAATCGGAAATGTTCCTGAGGAGTTCCATCTTTATGATGGCGACAAAGAAATCCCAATCTCAGTCAAGCGTATGTTCAGAAAAGATGTTTATGGAGTTTATCCTGAGCTTACTGAGAAATGTGATTCTGGTCTTGAGATTGTTTTTGACAAGGGCGATTATAAAAAGCTTCGTATGACAATCACTGCAAACGGTCAGGTTTACGATTGTAAGGTTGATACAGAGCACGTTCTCACTGGAGGCAATCTTCTTCCAAAGAAGACACTTTGGGAGCGTATCGAGCTTTACCGTCAGGACAACGGTCTTGGCGCTACTATCAAGCACGCTATCGACAAGCTGAAGGATGCAGATGCTCCTAAATACACATACATGGATTTCCTTACAAGCTTTGGCCCTACAGAGGTAGAGCTTCAGCGTCAGCGTGATGAAAAGTTCGAATACAATCCACTGATGAGCATTGTTATTCCAATGTATCAGACTCCTGAGAAATTCCTTGTGGAGCTCATCGATTCAATCGTTGCACAGACATATCTAAACTGGGAGCTTTGTCTTGCAGATGGAAGCCCTGATGAAACATTGGGACAATTCATCAATAAAAAATACGGTTCTGACAGCAGAATTAAATACACTCACCTGGATGACAATCTTGGTATTTCAGAAAATACTAATGCAGCCATTGCACTTGCAACTGGTGACTACATCGTCCTTTCTGATCACGATGATACACTTGCACCAAATGCAATGTACGAGTGTGTTGCTGCAATCAACAAGGACCGCAGCATAGATGTTATCTACACTGACGAGGACAAAATCTCAATGGATTCCAAGGAATACTTTGAGCCAGTCTTCAAGCCGGATTTCAATCTCGACTTACTTTGTTCAGTAAATTACATCTGCCATCTTTTCATCTTCAAGCGTAGCTTGTATGACACAGTTGGCGGATTTAATAAAGAGTACGATGGAGCTCAGGATCACGATTTGATTTTGAGATATTGCGAGGCTGCAAAGAATATCCATCACGTGCCAAAGGCCCTTTATCACTGGAGAAGCCATGCAGCATCTACAGCCATGAGCGCAGAGAGCAAGCTTTATGCTTTCGATGCTGGTTGCAAGGCTGTACAGGCTCACTACGACAGAGTGGGTATTCCAGCAAAGGTAGAGCAGGATACCTTCTATGGCACATACCGCACAGTTTACAACTGGGGCAAGGAGCCACTTGTTTCTATCATCATTCCAAACAAGGATCACACAGATGATTTGGATAAGTGTATCAAATCAATCGACGCCCGCAGCTCATACAAAAATATTGAGTTCATCATTGTAGAAAACAATTCTACAGAGCCAGAAACTTTCGAATATTACAAGAGCATCGAGAATCGTCCTGATGTTAAAATCGTTCGCTACGAAACACCAGGCTTCAACTTCTCTGCAATCAACAACTGCGGTGCCAAGGCAGCCAGCGGTGAGATGTATTTGCTTTTAAATAATGATACTGAAATAATCAATGAAAACTGCATCAAGGAAATGGTTGATGTTTGCCTTCGCCCTGATGTTGGTATATGTGGTTCACTCCTTTATTATCCAGACAACACAGTGCAGCATGCTGGTGTTGTTATGGGAATTGGCGGTATCGCAGGTCACACATTTGTTGGCCTTGAAAGAAGCGAGCCAGGATACATGTTCCGTGCAGTAACTACTCAGGATTTATCTGCAGTTACAGCAGCCTGCCTGATGGTACGTAAGGATGTATTTGAAGAGGTAGGGGGACTTACTGAAGAATTGGCAGTTGCCTTTAATGACGTAGACTTCTGCATGAAGGTTCGCGATAAGGGATACTTAGTAGTTTACAATCCTCACGCAGAGCTTTATCACTACGAGTCAAAATCTCGTGGATACGAAGATACAGGCGAGAAGGTTGCTCGTTTCAATTCAGAAGTAGAAAAGCTTGAAAAGCTTTGGCCTGATATTTTAGAAAAAGGCGATCCATATTACAATCCTAACCTGTCGATTCTCGACGGATGGTATCGTTTAAAAGAAGAATAGGAGAAAGTGATGAATAGAAAAATTGCAGTAGCTGGTACAGGTTATGTTGGACTTTCAATAGCTACACTTTTGGCACAGCACAATCACGTAACAGCAGTTGATGTTATTCCAGAAAAGGTTGAATTAATTAACAACAGAAAGTCTCCAATCGTTGATCCAGAGATTGAAGATTATCTTGCAAACAAGGAGCTTGATTTAACAGCTACTCTCGATGGAGAGGCTGCATACAAGGATGCTGAATTCGTAGTTATCGCAACACCTACAAACTACGACAGCACAAAGGATTACTTCGATACATCTGCAGTAGAAGCAGTTATCGAGCTTGTTAAAAAGGTAAATCCTAATGCATTCATGGTTATCAAATCTACTATCCCTGTAGGTTACACAAAGCGTATCCGTGAAAAGATGGGCTCTGACAAAATCTTATTTAGCCCAGAGTTCCTTCGTGAATCTCGTGCTTTATACGACAACCTTTATCCAAGCCGTATCATCGTTGGTACAGATGAAAACGATGCTGAGCTTACAAAGGCTGCTCACGAGTTTGCAGCACTTCTTCAGGAAGGTGCAATCAAAGAAAACATCGATACACTCGTTATGGGATTTACAGAGGCAGAGGCTGTAAAGCTTTTCGCCAACACATACCTTGCTCTTCGTGTTAGCTACTTCAACGAGCTTGATACATACGCAGAGACAAAGGGCCTTGATACACAGGCTATCATCAAGGGCGTTTGTCTTGATCCTCGTATCACAGACCAGTACAACAACCCATCATTCGGTTACGGCGGATACTGCTTACCAAAGGATACAAAGCAGCTTCTTGCAAACTACAATGATGTTCCACAGGAGCTTATACGTGCAATCGTAGAGTCAAACCGTACACGTAAGGATTTCATTGCTGACCAGGTTCTTAAAAAGGCTGGCTACTACGGCTACGAAGAGGCCAATCAGTACAGCAAGGAAGCAGAGAAGGAAGTTACAATCGGCGTTTACCGCCTCACAATGAAGTCTAACTCAGATAACTTCCGTCAGTCTTCAATCCAGGGCGTTATGAAGCGTGTTAAAGCCAAGGGCGCAACTGTAGTCATCTACGAGCCAACCCTCGAAGACGGCACAACATTCTTCGGCTCAAAGGTCGTTAATGACCTCTCAAAGTTCAAGGCTATGAGCGATGCAATCATTGCAAACCGCTACGATGCTTGTCTTGATGATGTAAAGTATAAGGTTTATACAAGGGATGTGTTTGCAAGGGATTAAGGCAATACGGCAATCTCATTGAAAATGAAAAACTGTACTGTCTACGCTCTTATGCTATAATACATATAACAAAAAGGATGATGTATATCATCCTTATTTTTTTGGAGGAAAACACATGGATAGAGGGCTTGTGTCGATAATTATGCCTTCGTGGAACACAGCAGATTACATATTAGAAACAATCGAATCTGTAATGGCGCAGACATATCAGAATTGGGAACTGATAATCGTCGATGATGCGTCCACAGACAACACTTTAGAGCTATTGAAAACAGTGGATGACAGCAGAATCAAACTGTTTGTGAATGAAGTCAATTCTGGTGCAGCAGTTTCTAGAAATAAAGCATTGCGTGAAGCAAATGGAGAATGGCTTGCCTTTCTTGATTCAGATGACTTATGGATGCCTGATAAGCTTGAAAAGCAAATACAATTCATGGATGAAAATGGCTATCATTTTTCATATACAAACTATAGTGAGATTGATGAGTCGGGCAACCGACTGGGAGTTACAGTAACTGGACCAAAGCATATCACTAAGGCTGGTTTCTACAACTACTGTTGGCCAGGCTGTCTTACCGTTATGTACAATCGTAATTACGTTGGCTTAATCCAGATCGAGGATATCAAAAAGAATAATGATTATGCCATGTGGCTCAAAGTATGCAAGAAAGCTGACTGCTATCTGTTGGACGAAGAACTTGCTTTATATCGTCGTGGAAGAACAGGCAGTATCAGCTCTCACGGTATTACAAAGCTGATTGGCTGGCACTATAAGCTGTTTCGTGAGGCTGAAGACGAGAATCCGGTATTTGCAGCCTTTAACACAGCCAGAAACATGATATTTGGATTTTATAAAAAGAAGCGTTATGTAAAGCGCGGAGTATGAGGTGCAATTATTGAAGAATAGAAAAAAAGGCTTCTACGAAGTCGCTGTAAAAAGATTATTAGATATTATATGTGCGTTATTGGTATTGATATTATTGGGATGGCTAATGATTATAGTGGCAATCCTAGTCAGAACTAAGCTAGGAAGTCCAGTGCTCTTTACACAGCCACGCCCAGGAATGGTTAATCCAAAGACTGGTCGTGAGAAGATTTTCAAGATGTACAAATTCCGTACAATGACAGACGAGCGTGATGCAAATGGAGAGCTTCTTCCAGATGAAGTAAGACTTACAGCCTTTGGTGCTTGGCTTCGTAAAACCAGCTTAGATGAATTACCAGAGGTGTTTAACATCCTAAATGGAACGATGTCTGTTATCGGCCCGCGTCCGCAGCTTGTTCGAGATATGACATTCATGACAACAGAACAGCGAATGCGTCACACAGCCAAGCCGGGCCTCAGCGGTCTTGCCCAGGTAAACGGACGTAACGCAATTTCATGGGATGATAAGCTTGCCTGGGATTTGAAATACATTGAAAAGGTTTCATTTTTAGGGGACATTGGAATCATATTTAAAACTGTCCAAACAGCACTCATTAAGCAAGAAGGCATCAATGCTGAGAATATGGCTACAGCAGAGGACTATGGTGATTATTTGCTTCGTGTAGGCCGTGTGTCAAAGGAAGAGTATGATGCTAAGATGGCAGAGGCGAAGAGGTTGTTGGAAGAGATATAGGCAATAAAAGAAGGGGAGGTTATTATGTGTACTGCAGCAACATACTATAGCAAAGATCATTACTTTGGTAGAAACCTTGATTTGGAGTTTTCTTATCACGAGACAGTAACCATCATGCCTAGGAACTACAAGTTTCCTATCAGACATCAGAATGATTTGGATAGCCATTATGCTCTAATAGGAATGGCTTTTGTGGTGGAAGACTATCCACTTTTCTATGACGCTATCAATGAAAAAGGTGTTGGTATGGCAGGGCTGAACTTCCCAGGCAATGCAGATTACAAGGAAATGAATCATGACAAAGATAACGTTGCTCCCTTCGAGTTTATTCCATGGATATTGGGGCAGTGCGCATCTGTAAATGAAGCCAGAACATTGCTTGAAAGAATCAATCTCATTAATGAGAACTTTAGCGAACAGCTTCCTCTATCGCCACTTCACTGGATGATATCTGATAAAACAGAGTCTATAGTAGTGGAGCAGACTAAAGAGGGGCTTCGCATTTACGATAATCCTGTTGGAGTAATGACTAATAATCCAACCTTTGATATTCAGCTATTTGAACTGAACAAATACATGGCTCTTTCTACTGAGCCGGCACAAAATACTTTTGCTAAAAACTTATCCTTGCAACAGTATAGCCGTGGCATGGGAGCCATCGGCTTGCCTGGGGATTTATCATCTACATCCCGTTTTGTAAAAGCGGCATTCACTCGAATGAATTCCGTATCAGGCGAATCAGAGCTGGAAAGTGTAAGCCAATTCTTCCACATCCTTGGTTCAGTGGACCAGCAGAGGGGATGCGTACACCTAGGTGATGATGCGTATGAAATCACCATCTACACATCCTGCTGTAATTTGGATAAGGGAATCTACTATTACAATACCTATGAAAACCACCAGATTACTGCAGTGGATATGCATAAAGCGGATTTGGATGGAACAAAGCTAAGTACATATCCGCTGAGACATGGTGAGAATGTGTTGTGGGAGAATTAACGAATTTACCAGAATGCTTATAAGTATTTGTTCTATGAGAAGGATTTTGAGGAAGAGATGTAGAGGAAAATTGCAAATTTATATTTGGATATTAAAAAGGAGAACCGGACGCATCCAGTTCCCCTAAGTACGCTCCGTAGAAACGTACCGCTATTCACGTTTAATGATATCAAATTCTTTAACATATGAAAACATTAACCTAGAAGATTATAGGTGAATAATATGACAGTAGGATATAGCGGAATGTAAATGCCGATGAATTTGTTTGTTGGGTCTTTGTTTTCTTATCGGACTTTTGTAATATCTTGACAATACGCATTGAATGCGTATAATAATAGATGAAAATACATTTTCGAGGTAACTGAAATGAAAAGACAAATTTTAATTAAAAACCTTGAAAATGCTGGCTATTATCTGTTGAGAAATGGCGGTAGTCATGATATTTATACCAATGGTACAACACAAGTAGTGATACCGCGACACAGAGAACTTAATGAGATAACAGCTAAGCAGATTATCAAGAAGGCGGGGATTTAATCCCTACCTTGCTTGATTTTTCTGTAGGGGAAGAGTGGAAAGGTGCTATTATGAAGGTTGCATATCCGGTATTAATTAAACAATCTGGCGATGATTTTTTGGTTTATATTCCTGATTTAGATGGCTACACTGAGGGGGCAGATTTAGCAGACGCTATAGAAATGGCTAGAGATTATATTGGCTTAGCTTGCATGGGGCAGGAAAACAATTTACCTGAAGCTTCTACATATAAAGAGGCTGTAAAAAAGGCCAAAAAAAATAATGATATTTTTGACTATTCCGATGGTTTGCAAACAATGGTAGATGTTGACTTGGCTGAATACCGTAGACAATATGATAATCGTGCAGTTAGAAAGAATTGCACTGTTCCATATTGGATGACAGTAAAGGCTGATGAAGCGGGGCTAAATTACTCCAGAGTTCTTCAGGACGCTATTGCAAACATATTGAATTTAAACTATAATTTAGGAAATTAAAATTTGTCTTTTTAAAGGGGTTAGCTGTTATATATGCAGCTGGCCCTTTTGTATAGAAACGTCTTTTGCATAAATACAAAAAGGGAGAAGCAATGAAACTAGAATCACGTCTAAACGAATACACTAAAGATGACTTGTTAGTGCTGGCAGACAATTTCAAAATCAAACTCAGCTCTAGGCTCAAAAAGGCAGAGATGATTGATAAACTGGTTGCTGGGATGAGCAATCCAGAAATAATGCGTCCACGCTTGGCTTGTCTTACCGATTCAGAATTAGCATTGCTTAAAAAGGCAATCAAATCGTCTCAGGATACAGGGATTGATAGAATTATGGACAGCTTTCAGCTGTATATGTACTTCCTGGGAGAGTTCGAAGAAGAGACAGACAATCTTGTAATCTACGACGAAATCAAGGAAGTATATTCCAAAGTTGAAGATGAAGATTATCTTTTAGAGCGAAAGAAAAAGGGCTGGTTCATAAAGTGCCTTCGATTCTTCAGAGAATACTATGGTGTGGCACCGCTGGAGGTAATCTATAAACTATATCATCTCAAAGTGAAAGATAGCATAAAGGACATGCTCGGAATTATCTTAGAGATTCCACTGGATATCCGTGGGTGTACTGTTTTTCGGGAGGATGAATTGCAGGTCAATGAAGCTGGAATAGATAAGTATCTACATACAGAGTATGGGCTGCTAGTACATTTTGATATATTTGAAAGTGGAGAAGTCTATCCTCTGCTACGTGGCCAGGTGGGAAAAGATTTCTACATTCCATCTGCTACTCAAATAGAAGAAATCACACACGATTGCTATGAATCTAGTTCACTGGCATATAAGAAGCTGCACACATTTTTCATGAAGAAACTACATATGGAAAAAGAGTTAGCTACAACATGGTGCCTTAATGTATGGATGAATAGCTACAATGGAGACAGCCCTACAGAGATAATAAAAGATTTAAATGAGCATGATGCAGTTTTTGATGGTGAAGACCAGTTACGGGAATTTATGAACCTTCTAATGGATGCCCACAACAACACTCGCCTCATCGAAAATCGTGGCCACAAACCGGTAGAGCTTCATTCTAATAACTTCACAGGAATTCCTACTATTGTTCCAGGAAGTTCTAAAGCAGCATCTATACTTGGAGAACTTCAGCCCCAATTATCTGCCATGGGGATTCCTGTAGAATTGGGCAAGAAGGTTTATCCTAATGATCCATGTCCATGCGGTTCAGGGAAAAAGTATAAGAAGTGCTGTGGGAGATAAAAAGTTTATATTTTCAATTGCCCCACTATACAGGTATTAATTAAAGATGACTCCTAAAACTGCAAAAACAGAGAATATTATTGTCTAAATCAGTAAAAAATAGTATTATTTATATATAAGAGGAAGAAAAAATGCAAAAAATGAGAATTGCGCTTGCTAATTAATCTGCGATGTAGTATATATTTATATTGTGACGGAAATTAGAGGTGTAATAATATGGGAAATTATATAGAAAATGTTCGTTTATACTTAAAAGAGCGAGGCATTAAACAAAACTATGTCGAATTGATGACTGGTTGGGAAAAAAGCAGAATAAGCAGATTGTTAAATGGTGAAACGGATATTAAGTATGATGATATGGAGCAACTAGCCAAGGCTCTCGGGCAGGATGTTATATTCTTCTTGGGAGATAAAGAACAGATGCGTGTGAAGAATAAAGCACATGGTTCAATATCATTTTTTGCGGGACATTTGAGCTCGGACGATAAAAAGACAGCGGATAAATTGATTGAAATGTTCAGATTTTATGATGCATTGACAACAAAAAACTTTTAAGTAGCTCCACTCATAAATAGAGTGGAGCACTTTTACTATATAGGAGTATGAAAATATGGAGAGAGAGCAGTTATTAAATATTATTAAATTTAATGAGGAGAATGCTAGAGAAATACAAATGGATTGTAATTTGTTTTACGAAATGATGGGGAGAAATTCTGCTGTAGTGTTATCAGATATACAGACCATCTCTAGAGTACTATTTGAAAATGCAGGATATAAATTGATTAGATTGCCATTGAAGAATAAAGAAATTGGAGCATTTTTACTCAAATTAAATACTGCAAAGTATGTTGTTCTCAATACTTCTAAAAGCTGTGCTAATAATAATTTTGCACTTGGACACGAACTATATCATACATTGATTCAGAGGAACGAAGAATATAATAGTGCAGAAGTTTATATGGAAAACTATGAAGATAATCCAATTGAGAAGAAAGCTAATGCCTTTTCAGGCTCAATTTTGATGCCCAAGGAAGACTTCATTGTAACAAGTAAACTTGTGACAGGGATGAATTCAGATGATATTACGAGAATTCATGAATATGCAAATGATTTGCTGACAGTTCTAACTCTTGTAAATAATTACAAAACTACGTACATGTCAGTTTTAATTAGATGTTACGAATGTGGATTATTTGATATAAAAGATGTCAAGAAGATGGATTTCTTATTAAAACATAATAAAGAGAAGGAAATTGGTACAATCTTTCGTCTTGTATCTACTCGTATCCCAGTTAGCGTTCAAATGGAACCATCATATATTGATGATTTTCAGATGCTATATGAAGAGGCAAAGCAGGAAGGTGAGCATTCATTAAATCTTGGTTGGATAACAAAAGATGATCTAGAATATCGCTTGAATGGCCTAAAGGCTGCATATCAAGAAGTCGTGGAGGTGCAGCAGATTGATTAATGAGGCTATTAATGGAATAAAAAATTCGTTGCCTGGATTTTTTGTTGTTAATCAAGAAGAGTGTTACAAAAAAATATTGAGGGCAAGTAATATTTGCTTTTTAGATACATGTTTCATAACAAGGCTGATTACTCTTGCAGAGAAATTTGATATATATAAAGCTTTCGAAACGATGGCTCAAGGACGAGATGAAGGGCATATTGTATTTGTTTTAACAGGATTGGTGTTATATGAATTAAAAGATTCAAGAGAGTCCAAACTACAAAGCAAAAATCTAGAACTATTTGAAAGTATGAATACAAATGGATTCACACTTGTTGTCATTGATGAAGAGTTGGTCTGTGAAAACATTAATAATTATTTGGGAAAAACTAAAGTAGAGTGGAATGCGCTACTTGCCAATAGATTAATCGAAAACAAAGCAAATCTAAGCAAACTATTTTCTGTTATGGCTAATAGTGGTGATGAGCTGCAGGAGGCTATATACGATGGTCGTGTAAAGAACAATCGAGATACCAGTTTTATAGTTAATTTGATAGGCTCCATAAAAGAAAGAAAAAGTGATAAGGATAGTCTTGCAGAAGAATTAGTGGCGGTGTCATTGTTTTTTATAATGGAGCTAATAAAAGATTCAAACAGAAATGCAGTATTCTTTTGTTCCCACGATTTGCCAGCAATTGATAGATTGAATAAGGTATGCAAAACTAGCTTTGATGAAATGACGGTATCAATAAAGGCTGTTTCCTTTTTCACATTTGTCAATTATATGGTGGAGCAAGGCAATATAACTGATAAGGAAGCTCTGATTGAGGTGCTAAGAAAAACAATGGCTCCATCTATAACAGTACTTTCGCTGGAGGATAGCCTAGTACAGAACACTTTTGAAAAAATGGCAATTGAAGATGTGGCAGATAAAATGTTATCTGGAGTGAGACTTGCCTACGTGGGAAAAGCAGGAAAGGCAAGAGAATAAAGTGGCATTTTTATTGTATTCCCCACTTTACCCACCCTTTACATTTCCCCTCCATAATACAAGTGCAAACATTTGGAAAATTTCTTGTATTAAGGAGGCATGAAATGGACATTTTTATGATTCTGAAGCTACTAGGCGGGCTGGCCCTCTTCTTGTATGGGATGAAGCT
>JAEEGH010020117.1_pt1 | contig 13922 bp, 10 predicted proteins | sample 9134181 | NCBI WGS metagenome assembly JAEEGH01 (sample SAMN16246544, study PRJNA631951) | gut metagenome | biome: gut microbiome; feature: rumen; material: DP-attached | host: Bos | place: Iran: Karaj | collected 2018-10
TCAGATCTTTTACCAGCTCTGCAATAGCACCTATCATCTCGGATGGAGTCTTGACATCTTTGGTCTTTATGGATTTCTTTTCCACAATCCTGTAGGACTCATCTACTATTCCGGCAGCAATATTGGTTCCGCCTATATCTACCCCTATTCTGAACATTCTCTACCTCAAACCTTCAATATTTCCAACAAAAATAGCATTGCCAGCGCCTGTCCATAAGGCATTGGCTTAATCTCGATTCCTTTATAGAAATCCTTAGACTCTCTACCCATAGGCGTTCCATAGGACACCTGATTAACAGTTCCGTCCAGATCTATGAGCTTCAGCATAGGCTCAAGAGCCTTCATGCCCACTTCTCTATACTTTTCATCTATAAGTCCCAGGCGCACGCCCTTGAGGATTCCGTAAGCAAATCCGCAGGTGGCGCTTGCTTCAAGGTATGAAGATGGGTCATCAACAAGTGTATGCCACATTCCCTCATCCTGATACTTCTCAAGAGCCTTAACCTGCTGAAGGAAAGCCTCAACAAGGAACTTCCTGTCTGCCCCTTTAACATCTGCTATATCGAGGTATTCCGGGATAGCAATTGTAAACCAGCAGTTTCCTCTGCCCCAAAGCGCCTCAGCGAAGTTATGATGTCCCTCAAAGGTCCAACCATGATACAAAAGACCTGTCTTGTGATCCACAAGATATTTGATATGAAGAAGGAACTGATATCTGGCTTCTTCTCTATATTCGTTGTTATCCTCAATCTCACCCATGAGAGCCAGGAACATTACTGTCATGAAAAGAGTGTCATCCCAAAGCTCCCCTGTATTCTCACTATCAGAAGTTCGATGCTGGATTCCGCCCTCTTCTGTTCTGGCAAATTCGTGCATTATAGCCTCAGCCCACTCGTGGCAGACCTTTCTGTATTCCTCTTTTCCTGTATCCCTTAGGAGAAATCCCAGCGTCAAAAGAGGTGCACAGGTATTAACATTCTTGGCTGGAAGTCCTAAAGAGATTTCCTTATCATAGAAGCTCTTAAGGAAATCCAGATAATCCTTCCTATCAAGCTCATATGCCAGCTGATAGAGACCATAGAGTCCAACTCCCTGAGTCCACTCCCAGTGCTGATATCTTGAAACATCATCCCCTGCAAGGTTCTTGGTCTTCATATTTTCCAGAAACTGTTCATCGTCCTCATACAGGAACTTCTGAAAGCTCTCAGCCAAAACCTCTAATTTAGGCATGATTTCATTTTTAACTACTACCATTTGCTACCTCTTTCTATTTCATTTATACTTATCGTATGCTTATAAACGACAATATTTATTACGAAGACAACCATTACATAATCATCAACAACATCCCTAATAACATCTATTATTATTTCGACTACGATAAAAGGGATGCCTCGGTTAATATGGAATTCCAGCATTTGCATCCATATTACGAGATCTTGTTCCTGCTTGCGCCTAACGCAACTCACCTGATTGAGGGTGTACCCTACAACATTCACATGGGTGATTTCGTGTTATTGGCGCCTTCTGTTATGCACAAATCCGTTTACTATAAGGGAGATCCCAGTAAACGTCTCATCATAGATTTCATGTACCCTCTGGATAAACCTGAAAGTGCTGATGCTTACAATGAAATCTTAGCTCCTTTCCATGTAGACAATCCTGTGTACAGGTTCAGCTTCCAGGATCAACAGAAACTGATTGATATTCTAAATAACCTATTTATCTTTTCAAAAGAACATAAGTATTACGGTAATCCTGCTGATGAATTTTATATTCACAACAAATTCCAGGAATTCCTATATACTCTCTATGAGTTAAAGGACAGAAACACCTATTCCAACGATCAGAGCTACAACTCCATCGAGCAGAAAATATACGAGGTTTCTTCATATATTCACACTCATTACGACGAAGACATCTCACTTGATACGCTGTCCGAGCAGTTCTTCATAAGTACAAGCTACTTATCAAGGGAGTTTAAACAGGTAACTGGCTTCAACTTATCCAATTACATCCAGCTCACCAGGATCAAGAACGCTCAGTATCAGCTGGTATCCAGCAATAAAAAGATATCTGCAATCGCCCAGGAATGTGGCTTCTCCTCTTTCTCTCAGTTCAACAGAATCTTTAACAAGATTTCCGGAACTTCTCCGAGAGAGTATCGCCAGAGCGCAGTTATCGGCAAATAATTACCGGATTGGTTATGGCAAGGTTTGTACAATCATCCTGCGCCATAAAATACAGATAGTTACCATCAGGAATGGCTTCCTCTATGTCCATACTATAGTCATAGAAGCCATTCTTTTTTTCTGCACAAAGAGGAATCTCTTTGAATACGCCATTTTCAGTGCAGAGCTTAAGCTCCTTAAGAGGCCTGTTCGCAAGAAGTTTAACCTCTATCGACAGCTTATCTATCTTCTTTTTACCCTCTGATAGCCTTACATTGTGGCCAGGGATCTTGCCATTTACCTTAGTCAAAAGAATAGGTCCATTGGTCAAGAAGCTTCTGCCAAGGCGGAGTCTGTTCATAATGTATTCTGGATTATGAGTGTTTTCCTTTGGCTCTGTAACGTCGAAATTTATATATGTTCTGACACAGCCACTTGTAAGATTTGTCTCAGCCCACTTCTCCAGAATTGGAAGAAGCTTATCACCAATATCCAACATTACTCTGGTTTCATCAGCATACTTATCTGAAAGCTCATTTTCATTGGCCTTGATGGCATCTAGGGTATCCATCACATCGTCAAACAGAACGTGATAGTCGTCAGCGCATATATTGTGGGTATCACTTCCTGTTGTTGCAGGAAGGAAAAGACCTCTCTTCATGCATCGATTCCACAGATCCATGGCTGCATCATTGGTAGAGCCTGCCATCATAGGATTGGAGCCATTCCAAATCTCCATTGTCTCGAAGATATCAAGCATATCTTCAAAATCAGGATTCCAGGAAATAGACTTCTGAAGGTCTCTTGGATGATTGATCTGCGCAAGACCGCCATTTTCCTTGATCTCGTCTGTAATCCTCACAAATTCATTTCTAAGATACTCATCTGTACGATTCGCATCATCAGGAATAGCGTAAATTACATCTATTGGCACTCCCATAGCCATTACATGGCCGTTAGAAGTCGAAATCTCTTTGGAAATAATAGGTACAAAATTATCTCTCTTATTGGCCTTCCAAGCTGGATGACTAAGGATAATGTGATGATCAGAAAGTGCTCCATAGGCAAGGCCCATAGCCATCATGGAATTAGCTACCTGTTCAGGTGTCTCAACAACGTCGTCATCTCCACCAAAAACAGGACTTGAATAAACGCAGTGGTGATGAAGCTCTCCGGATATCCATCCCTCACCCTCAAGATTCACAAATCTGTTCAGGTCATAAGATTTATTTGTAAATTTACCTTCTATTATCTCAATATCATCTGTTATTATTTCGCATTCACAGCCCTTAGATACTTCAATGACATATTTTCCGACTGGAAGCTTTCTGGAAAGGCATCCATCAAAGCCTGTCATATCGCGGATCATGGTGATCTTACCATTTACTCTGTCGAAGTTTGCAGCTTCCTCGCCCTCAAGGAGCTTGAAAAACTTGACCTGAGCAGGTGTTCCAACGCCGCTAAATCTGGTCTCTACAAACACATTTCCCAAAGGCACATCCGAACTGATTATTCCGTTGTTATGAAACCTGTTCCTGTCATTTTTAGCAGGATAATCAACTTCGTTGGTGCGCTTGTGAGCCGGATCAACGTATTTTTCATTAACCACTCTTACATATCTATAGAGTCTGTCCGCATCCATGGCACTGACCACCTTGTCAGATACGCCTTCCTCTCTATATATTCCCTGTAAAAGACCTATAGCAATGCTCAAAAACTTGGTTTCTTTACTCATAATCTTCTCCTAAAAAAAGAATGCATGACATAGATTAACCCTATATCATACATTCTATTTTCTTATCCGCGCATTATCTACGCGGTTTTTATGTCAAATCCACAAAAAGATTGCATTTTTTGCGAAAGTGGTTCTGTTTGCTATTTTCATCCCATAGCTACGCGTATTGTTCTGATTTCAAAAGGTTTAAACTCCATTCTGAGCTCTTTTGTCGATGGATCATAGTTCATCATTCCGCCAGTGATGCGGTTTTCAAGAAGATTACATTCGTAAACATCAGTGATACTCTTATCTACGCCCTTCAAAAGCTTCGCTGATACGCTATGACTCTGGCCATGACCCTCGTACAGTCTGATGATAATATCATTACTATCTTCTGCAAGCTTTATAGAGCTAATGTAAACTCCCTTTTCTCCAGACAAATCAATTACGCCATCGGACATATTCTTCGTAGCCTCAAACCACTCAGAAGCTGTCGTCACTTGCTCTGGCACATACCTATGCTCTAAGAGATTGAGTTTCTCCGCCTCTTCTATAACACCACCTTCTCTGTAATCACCCTTATGTGGTAAAAGAGAATAATTAAACTCGTGGAGCCCCTGATCGGCATTAGGATTAGGGAAGATTCCGGACTTGATAAGTGTAAGCCTCATAAGCTTATCAGAAGAATCGTAACCATATTTACTGTCATTAATAACAGCAACGCCGTAGCCACCCTTCTCATCCGAAATATCCATCCAGCGATGAGCACAGCACTCAAACTTAGCCTTGTCCCAGCTGTTTTCTCTCTTAAGATTCCTTTTTATGTTACCAAACTGAATCTCACAGCTGATCTCATCGGCTTCAACATCCACTGGGAAAGCTGTTTTCAGCAGAATCTGATGCTCGTGCCAGTCGGCTTTTGTTTTGAAATCAATTCGCCTTGAATCATTATCAATTACTATAGTCTGCTCAATAGTTGAGTTCCTGAACTTTCTCCTGATGCTGATTTCTGCCCTGTGTCCATCATTGGATAACACTTTTAACTCTTCCAGCTCAGTAATATCCCAGCTCACATCTACAAAATCTGCATCAATATTCCATGCATCGTACTCTCTTGGCTCATCCTTAAAGGCAATCAGACGGTTAAGCGGCCCCTGAGTCTTATCACAAACCTCTCTACCTGCTTCTTTATCTATAAGGCTCACAATCTCACCATTCTGATCAAAAGAGATTGTATAAAATGAAGTTTCAATTACAAGCCCATCTTCACTTTGATCAATATTTATTCCTGATGTGCCACATTTGCTGCTTTTATCTGACAGGCGCTCACTTTTACCAGCAGATTTTGCCAGGAATTCTCCATGATATTCTGCTTCTACATCCGCTCCAACAGCAGTGTCTATCACACCTTTAACAATATCAATTGCTTTCTTATAATCTTCTTCAGAAACCTGATATACTTCTTCAATTGAAGAACCCGGAAGGATATCATGGAACTGATTGAGCATAATTATCTTCCATGCATCAAGCAGCTCTTTTCTCGGATATGGCTTACCTTCCTTGATGTAAGCCCATGTACAGATTGCCTCTGCTTCCTGCATCAGAAGCTCAAGCCTTCTGTTATATCTCTTGTTCTTGCCCATGGAGGTATAGGTTCCTCTGTGGAATTCAAGATATAGCTCATCATTCCACACTGGAACATCACTATTATCACTGACTTTCTCAAGAAGTCCGTCCATAAACTTAGATACAGACTTCTGAACAGTCTTGGGACAACCAGGAATGCCCTTACGGAGCCTTCTGTCCATTTCCAGCATCTCCCAGGTTGGTCCACCACCGCCATCGCCAAAGCCATAGCAGGTCAAAGTCTCGTTAGTTATGCTCTTTTCCCTGAAGGCTCTCCAGGTACCCATGATCTGGCTCGCATCCTGTCTACCGTTGTAGGTATAATTCAGGATTCCGCCCTCTCTCATGATTTCGTCAGCCTTGGGCAGATCGCAGGTTGTGATTATATATGTAGGAACCTCCGTTCCATCTATGCCCTTCCACATGAAAAGATCATGTGGGAGCCTGTTTGTATCGTTCCAGGCAAGCTTTGTTGTCACAAATGCCCTGATTCCGCTCTTTTTGAGAATTTGTGGCATTGCTCCACTATACCCAAAGACATCCGGGAGCCAGAGAATATCACTGTCTACACCAAACATCTCCTTGAAATATCTTTTACCATATAGAATCTGCCTGACAAGGCTTTCACCGCTTGTAAGATTGCAATCAGCCTCAAGCCACATAGCTCCCTCAGGCTCAAATCTGCCCTCTTTAACTCTCTCTACTATTTCCTCAAAGAGTTCTGGCTCATCTTCCCTGACAAATTCGTACATCTGGGGAGTACTTGCCATAAAAAGATACTCAGGATAGCGCTTCATAAGCTCCATAACTGTGGAGTAACTGCGAATAACCTTCTCTCTAGTCTGTCTCACAGGCCATTTCCAGGCAACATCAATATGAGTATGGCCAACGCTGGCTACTGTAAGACCAGTATCACTCTTTCCATAGAGGTTTTCCTCCAGAAATGCTGAGATTTCTGCCGCCGGAAGCTCGCATGCCTTATCAAGCACCGATAAGATCAGTTCTGCACTCTCTTTATCGACTGGCTGTGCACTATTTACCGCTGCTTTATCGCTCAGTAGGTCAATGGCATTTTTTCTGGAATCCAAGCCCAACATAGCCTTAGCTCCATCAAAAGGCACACACATGTCAAAATATGCTGCTTTAGCCACTTCGTCGCAAGCTGCAAGCTCCATTTTAAGGTAATTACCATTAACAGATAGATTAGAATAGGCATAAATAGCAATATCCACAGTTCTATCTGTATTTTTTCCCCAGTCATCAATACCATAAATGCTGACACAGTTATGGTTCATGTCCATTCCACTGCGCCTGATCCCATTTATATACACCAGCATCTGCGGATTATCTGTATTCCAAATGTCATCAGCACCTGTAGATAAGAAAAAGAAAACCTCTTTTCCCGCAAATCTATCAGGAACAGTGACTGTTACTCGGAAAAACTCATGTCCATCAGGCTCGCCCCAGACAGAACCTGCCTCGAAGCTATCCCAATCAGAACAGTCCCCCAAAAGCTCAGCTCTATGGCCATATGGGACTTTTTTGCACCTTATTCCATCTGGTGACATAACTTTAGTAATATCCGCTCTGTCACCAAACATCTGGCTTTTTAAGCCCTCTATGATGCTATTTATCTTCTCTAATCTGTCATCCATAAACAATCCCCAATCTGTCCAGTTCTGCCTTTAAAAACTCCGGAATCATCTCATGTAAAGCATCAAGTTCGACATAATCTTCCCTGGCTATATCACACTTTTCAAACTCCATTGATGGAATAAAGCTAAAGTTGTCCTTTATATAGGCAGCAACCATTCTGTTATCCTCTTCTGATATATGAATATCTGCAAGATATCTCTCAGGAGCGTCAAGACCATGAATTCCTGCAAGTCTATCACATGCCTCAAAAAGCTCAGGATATATGCTCATAAGCTCTTTAGACGCCAGCATCGCATGCTTACCTGGCTGAGAATACATCACAACATGTGATTCATCCTGAATCTGCGCGCAAGTCACAGCATTCCCCATTTTCTCTGGTCTGTACGTATTAAGAAATCTGCCATGATAGCTTCCTTCTGCACCTACAACTGCACCATCTTTCCCTATATATACCCATATGTGCTCCAGATCGTACAGATGCTGAATATCATAATCTAGATAGTATACGTACTCCAGCACTCTACCTGCGCCAGGATAGTTGCCAAAATCAAATACCCTGTTAAAAGAGTTACTTCTGCAGCCATCCTCTGAATACTCAAAAAAGCCGACTTTCTTGATTCTGAAGGGCTCTTTTTTATCCATTAATATCACTGGTTCATAGTTATATGCATCCTGATTCACTTAATTTACCTCAAATACTAACCTGTATAAAAACCGCGCGGGTGCTACTTTTATAAAATAGCACCCGCTTTTATTAATTATAAAAGCTTAACCTTAAAGCAAAGTGGCATATCAGATTTGAATGAATCTGAAGCCTTAATTGTCATACCTTCATCATCTCTTTCGAAAGTAAGCTCTTCTCCTGTTGATAAAAGAGATACGCTATCGATGAGAAGTTCTCTGATAGGCTCAGTCTTAAATGCCTTAATCTTCACATCCTGAACAGCTGGACGCATCCAATATGCATATACATAACCAGCCTTATAAGTAAATCTGAAGTCAGAAGCCGTGTAATCAACCTCTCCGCCATCATTGAAGGATCCGCTGGCAATTACAGTGTCACCTTCCTTGTACTGGCTCCAGTAATGTGATCCGTAAATACCTTCTCCGTTAACTGAAAGCCATGCACCAATCTCTGAAAGCGCCTTCTCATCCTCTGCAGTGAAGGTTCCGTCAGATTTAGGTCCAAGATTCAGAAGGAAATTACCATTCTTACTAACAGCATCGATCAGATCACACACAAGCTTGTATCCGCTCTTATACTCATTATCCTGAATGTAGCACCAGGATCTGTTGCCAATCGCTGTATCTGTCTGCCAATATCTTGGCGAAATCTCTGATAATGCGCCTCTTTCCACATCAAATGTGGCAACATCAGGTGGAAATGCGTGGTGTTTATAGCATATTGTAACTTCCCTGCCCCACTCTTTAGCGCGGTTATAGTAATAAGCACATATCTTTTTAAGATAAGGCTTAAATGCCTTGTTCTGGATCCACCAGTCAAAATAGAGCATTGCAGGCTTATATCTGTCGATGATCTCTGCTGTACGTACAGTCCAATCCTCAAGCCAGTCCTTATCAGGGCCCTTAGAATCAGGATTCTCAGTACTGTTAGTAAACAGCTCATCCTGCCACTCCGGACACAGAACTGCTGGTCCATAGAAATCACGGTAGTTGTCATCATTAACGTCACTATCAAACTCTCTTCCAAGATTCATAAAGAAATAGTGCTCTGCTCTGTGAGATGATCCGCAGAAAGTAAGTCCCTGCTTGTCACACTCCTCTTTGAGCATTCCAACAATATTCTTCTTGGGCCCCATATTAGCCGCATTCCACTTGTTAAACTCAGTGTCATACATAGCAAATCCGTCATGGTGCTCCATTACAGGAACAACATACTTAGCGCCTGCCTTTTTGAAGGTATCAATCCATCTATGAGCATCAAAATTCTCAGCCTTGAACATAGGAATGAAATCCTTATATCCAAACTCACTCTGAGGACCATAGGTCTCTATATGATGCTTGAATTCTCTATTGTTCTTGTTATACATATTTCTGGAATACCACTCGTTGCCGTATGCAGGAACGCTGTATACGCCATAATGAATGAAGATTCCAAACTTGGCATCTCTGAACCACTTGGGAGTATCATGCTCGGATAATGAGCCCCAGTCCTCTTTGTAAGAGCCAGCTTCATTTACTTTTTCAATCTCTTTTAAATACTCTTCTCTTGTCATTTGTAAAAACCTCTAGTTCATAGAATTCATCCACATATCACCCCTATTATACAATTTATGATTTTCTATTAGTACGCATTTTTTGCCCTATTTTGCCAAAAAGATATCGTTTATGACACTAAAAAGCCCACTGCCTTGAGAGAGGGCTCCAGACAGTGGGCAAAACAATAAATATATTATATATCTTATATAATTACTTCTCTGTTGCTACAGTTACATCTGCGCCTGTAATGTTCACGTTCTTATTAACCTTAGCATCATAAGTATTAGCTCTCATGATCTCAGCAAAATCAACACCTGTTGCTTCGCTCATGGTATCAAAAACCTGTTTCATTACGATTGGCATATTTCCTGAGATTCTTGAAGCACCGCTCTCGCCACCTTCACCAGTCTCATAGATATTGATCTTATCAATCTGGGAAAGAGGTTTTGCGATCTCAGCAGCGATCTGAGGCATTACCTTGATCATCATCTCAGCCATAGCAGCGCCGTTGTACTTCTTATAAGCTTCTGCCTTTTTCTCCATTGCTTCGGCTTCAGCAATACCTTTTGCTCTGATAGCTTCAGCCTCTGCTAAACCTTTTGCAGCAATACCAGCAGCTTCGGCATCCATTTTAGCTTTAATACCTGCAGCTTCCTGCTCAAGAGCATATTTCTCAGCTTCAGCCTTTGCTTTCTTAGCATCAGCATCTCTTTCCTGCTCATACTTAGCAGCTTCAGCTTTTCTCTGTCTCTGGATGAGCTCTGCTTCAGCCTTTTTCTCAGCCTGATACTTTTCAGCATCAGCCTTTTTCTCGATCTCAGCAGCAAGTTCCTGCTGTTTTACAACAACTTCCTTCTGTCTGAGTTCTGCTTCGCGCTCAGCCTTAGCGATCTGAGCATTTACAGTAGCTGTCTCAATGGACTTCTGCTGTTCCTGCTGCTGAATAGCATAAGCTGCATCAGCCATAGCGTTTGCAGTGTCAGCCTGCTGTTTAAGTTCTGCCTGCTTAATAGCAAGTGCATTGTTCTTTTCAGCAATTTCTGTCTGTGCAAGTACTCTTGCATCATTAGCTGCCTTATCTGCCTCAGCCTTTGCAATTGCAACGTCTCTATCAGCCTGTGCCTTAGCAATAGCTGCGTCTTTCTTGATCTTAGCTGTGTTGTCCATACCAAGATCGCTGATAAGACCATTTTCATCAGTTACGTTCTGGATATTACAGGATAGAATCTCGATACCGAGCTTATTCATATCCTTTGAAGCCTTCTCCATAACCTGATCTGAGAAGCTATCTCTATCGGTATTGATTGTCTTAAGAGCCAATGTACCGATGATCTCACGCATGTTACCCTGTAATGAATCCTGCAGGTCTTCTGTGATCTGCTCTGGATCTTTGTTAAGGAAGTTCTTGGCAGCCAGCTGAATAGCTTCTGGGCTTGTACCAATTCTTACCTTAGCAACAGCGTCAACATTTACATTGATGAAATCGTTTGTAGGAACCGACTGCTCTGTCTTAATGTCTACAGTCATCTGTCCAAGATACAATTTGTCGACTCTCTCGAAAAATGGAATTTTAACTCCAGCACGTCCAATAAGAATTCTAGGATTTTTTCTCATGCCCGAAATGATATAGGCTCTATCTGGAGGCGCTTTTACATACCCCGCAACTATGATCATAATAACTACTAAAATGATCGCAAAAATTGGAATTAACTCGTAACTCATACTGTCCTCTCTTTCTTTGGGTCCTTGCCCAAGCAAATGTGATTAACACATTGATTATGTAAAAATAGTACCAATTCCCATAACCACCTGCATTAGCGGGGTTAACAGTTTAAATATCCATATTCCGAAGTTTTTGCGAAATTTGAGGGGTGATTTGCCTAAAGTATTTATCTTTGTTACCATATTGATGTAGCAATATATTTAGAAAAGAGGTTTTATATGTTAGAAAAAGAAATTCTGATCGAGGCTATTGGATACCTGGGATCAACGCTTGTACTGGTTTCATTCCTTATGGCATCAGTTTTCAAGCTCCGCGTAGTTAACACAGTAGGAAGTGTTATCTTTACAATCTACGCATGTATTATCCATTCATATCCAACAGCGATCATGAATACCTGTCTTGTAGGTATCAATATTTATTACCTGATCAAGATGAACAATACAGACAAGTCTTATGATCTGGTTAAAACTGATAGTGATGATTCCCTTCTGGATTATTTCATCCATCAGTACAGAGACGACATTATCAAGATTTTCCCTGGTATAAACATGGACTTTTCCAATGCAAATGCAAGCTATGTTATATGCCATGAGGGCAAGCTTGTAGGAGCTATGCTTGGCCAGGAAAATAACGGCGTTATAGAAGTTTTACTGGACTACACCGTTCCACAGTATAGAGATTTTTCAATTGGTAAATTCCTGTTTGATAAATTACAGGAAGAAGGTATTAAGTCCCTTACTTACCGTGGATCTGATGAAAATCACAAAGCATATCTTGCCAAGACTGGCTTTGTAAATAAGGGCGGCTATTACGAAAAGACATTTTGAAAATGTTAGATAGCGCATAAATAAAAGGGTTCATTGATAACATCAGCTATCAATGAACCTCCTTTTTACTCATTTTTGGCATTTTTCATCATGTTTATTGTCTCAATATCATTGGCAGTAAGCTTAATATTGGACTCAAGCACTTTTCCGTCAGGTGTTGTAACCTTAACAGCAAATACAGTGCCTTCTACTACACCAACATTCCCAACAGCCTGCATAAATGGCATTACCTTGGGATGATCTTCCTGAAAAAGACTAAGTCTCTTCTGAAGCTGCAAAAGCAGCATTGGATTCATATCCATATCTCAACTATCCTTTCGAAAATAATAAGGATATTCTACCATATTCCCCATAAAATGTAGCATAGTTAAAAAATAGTCAAACTATATAAATTAGTTAATAAATTATCAAAGATTTTTATTGAATTTAACTATATTTTTATGTATAGTTTGACTGAAATCAAGTTTTTTTGATTTTCCTAGGACTATAATGCCTATTGCGCATAAAAATGTATGCGCTTACATTTTACAATTCACCTGTTTATTAAGGAGGACAAATACATGTACGGATTCGGTGATATGATCGAAAAACTTAAGGCTAACCCTAAGACTATCGTTTTACCTGAGGGTTCAGATCCAAGAATTCTTGAGGCAGCTTCCAGACTTCTTGCTGGTAACTTCATTAAGCCTATTCTTTTAGGTAATGAGGAGGAGATCATCAAGTCAGCAGAGACAGCTGGTTACAACATCAGAGGCGCTAAGATTATCGATCCTGATAACTTTGATCAGTTCGATGAGATGGTTGAGCAGTTCTGCGAGCTCAGAAAGAGCAAGGGAATGACTCCTGAGAAGGCTATTCCTATGCTTAAGCAGACAAACTACTTTGGAACAATGCTCGTTAAGATGGGTCTTGGCGACTGTCTTCTTGGCGGTGCTACATACTCAACAGCTGATACAGTTCGTCCAGCTCTTCAGATCATCAAGACTAAGCCTGAGAACTCAATCGTTTCTTCTTGCTTCATTCTTGTTCGTCCAGCAGCTACTGGTGAGAACGAAGTTATCGCTATGGCTGACTGCGGTATCAACATCAATCCTAACGAGGATGAGCTTGTTGAGATCTGTGGCGAAACAGTTGGCTGCGCAGCTAGATTTGGCGTAGATCCTAAGGTTGCATTCCTTTCATTCTCAACAAAGGGTTCAGCTAAGGATGACACAGTAACAAAGATGCAGAACGCTACTAAGAAGGCACAGGAGAAGTATCCTAATATTCCTATCGATGGTGAGCTTCAGTTTGATGCTGCTGTATCTCCACGTGTTGCTAAACAGAAGGCTCCAGGATCACCTGTTGCAGGTCATGCTAACATCTTCATCTTCCCTGACATCAACGCAGGTAACCTTGGATACAAGATTGCACAGCGTATGGGTAACTTTGAAGCTTACGGTCCTATCCTTCTTGGCCTTAACGCTCCAATCAATGACCTTTCTCGCGGATGTAACGCACTTGAAGTATACTCAATGTCTATTATCACAGCATCTCTTGCTTGATAATTATTGTGCTTAACAAATACCATTTTTTGTTACTTCAGCACCATAAAATGAGATTATATTGATTATTTAAGACCATCGTATGATAATTATGCGGTGGTCTTGTTTTATGTATGGTTTTGTAATATACTGTGTATCTTGTGTTAAATTCAATTGTGCTATACTGATTATAAAAGAGGTTTTTCTATTATGGCAAAGTCAGCAACTATGGACATGACAACGGGATCAATCAGAAAAGAAATGATTCTTTTCGCTATTCCGCTACTAGCCGGAAATGTTTTCCAGCAATTATACAATACAATCGACAGTATTATCGTAGGTCAGGTTGTAGGACCAGACGGACTTGGAGCAGTTACAAGTGTAGCTCCTGCCATCAATACTCTTGTCGGCTTTTTCATGGGCTTTTCTGCGGGTTCCAGCGTAGTTATCAGCCATTAT
>JAEEGH010020119.1_pt1 | contig 13922 bp, 10 predicted proteins | sample 9134181 | NCBI WGS metagenome assembly JAEEGH01 (sample SAMN16246544, study PRJNA631951) | gut metagenome | biome: gut microbiome; feature: rumen; material: DP-attached | host: Bos | place: Iran: Karaj | collected 2018-10
CTGGACTAAATCTATTGAACCACCTTCTGCTGTAAAATATGAGTATTCACTTCCATACACACCTGGTAGATATTCAAATTCCAAATTCTGCGAAAAACAAATCTGTGGTTTAAACGTTAATTCAAAGCCATAGCCTTCCAAACGTAGTCCTGTTGTAAGAGATGTGTTATAACCACGGCCCTGCCAGAGGGCGCCATCGTTTTGGCCGTATGGGGCGGCGGTGTTGTAGCTGTTGTACCATTCGGGACCATAAACTCTTAAAAAAAAGCCTTGTTTGAGACCATTGAAAAAGAATTTATTAAAAGTGTTTTCTGGTTGCCAGAGTATAAACCAGGTGCCAAGATTATTGTTTTTCCAAATATTAGAATCTGATTGTTCAGCGCCTATTCTAACCTTTGTGAATGTCCCGTCTTCATTTTCCATCATCTCTTCTAATTCTGTAAAATTCCAGACGCTGTCACTTAATGTTCTGTAACCAAGGGTAGGGCGTTCTGTAATTCCCTGAAGAGAAAGAAAATCATAATATTCTTCTTCTGTTGATTTTAATGCTTCCTGTGAATTTAAAGAAAATAACAGAAAAAAAGCTGATGAAAGCAAGCAGATACGAGATTTATTCATTTATTTTATCCTTTAATTGTTTCCAGTTCGTTCTTTAAAGAGTCAAAATCAATTTTTTCTACTAAAGAAGTGATTGTTGAAATTTGTTCTGCAAATGTATCAGGAATTATTTTTGTTTTCAACTCATTTAATAAAGTTTCCATTCCTGTGCTATCAAAGTTTTCAACACATTCAGTCATTTTATTTATAAATGCAGAGTATTCTTCAGAAGAAAGCACTTTCTTTTCTTCTTCTGGACTATCCTTTGTGTTTACATCGTAAAATGGCTTAATTTTTTTCTTGTAACTTAGATAGGTTTTAATTAGCGATGGATGAGAATCAATAATTGAATCCAGATCATTTTTATCTGCATATTCTTCAAGTTGTTCTGCCAGATTAGAAAGATTCTTTGCTCCAATCAACCTGGAAGTGCTCTTTAAAGAGTGAACTTTAATTCTATATTCTTTAATGTTTCGTTTTGCAAACAAGGCTTCAAGCTCTTTTGCATTGTCATCAATAGATTTATAGAATTGAATAATTGTTTCTTCCAATAATTCCTTTGAGCCTATATTTCTAAAGGCCATATTTATATCTATTCCTTCAATTTTTGCAAGAACAGGTTTTGCGGTACTTTTCTGAGTCTTTTTAATTTCTACAAGCTCTTTAGGAATATAGTTCCTTATCATATTTTCAAGTTTTTCAGGATTTACAGGTTTTGAAAGGTAATCTGTAAATCCTTCGTTCAGATACATCTGCTTTACACCACTAATGGCATTTGCAGTAAGAGCAATGCAAGGTTTGTTGCGGTTTTTGTTATCTGCTAAATCCTTCATCAGATGTAAAGTTTCTATTCCATCAGGATCTGGCATTCTGTGGTCAATAAAAATTATGTCATATTCATTTTTGCAGACAAGTTCAAGACCTTGTTTACCAGAAAGGCATGTATCAACTTGAATGCCTGTTCTTTTTAAAAGTCCCTTTACAACATCAAGATTCATCTGTGTATCATCAATAAAAAGAAGTTTTGCTTTTGGTGCAAAAATTTTTTCTTCATAAGAAACAATTTTTGCTAGATTATTCTTATAAGAATCTTCAATTCCGCCAATAATAGTCCAGTCTTTTACTTCCTGCTGAATTGTAAAGAAAAACTCTGTTCCTTTGCCATATTCAGAATTTACTTCCAGTTTACTATGCATAAGAGAAAGAAGCTGATGAACAATGCTAAGCCCAAGTCCTGTGCCTTCCATTGTATTAAAACGGCCATCTTCAACTCTTTCAAAAGGAGAGCCAATTTTTGTAAGGAATTCTTTTTTTATACCAATACCAGTGTCTTTTACACTTATATTAAGATTGATTGTACTGTCATTAATTTTTGTATGATTAATGGTGAGGGTAACGTTACCATGCTCTGTGTATTTTATTGCGTTAGAAAGAAGATTCATAATACACTGCTTAATTCGTATTGAATCTCCCATCAGACCTTTAGGAAGTTCATTATCGGCTCGAAGAATCAGGACAATCCCTTTTTCTTTTGCCTTTGCAGACATCATATTTACAACATCAACAATTACGGATGATATATCGTATTCTTCATTTTGAACTTCTACTTTACCAGCTTCAATTTTTGAAAAATCAAGAATATCATTTATTAAAGAGATAAGTGTATTACCTGCAGACTTAATGTTTTTTGCATATTCAATAATTGCATCTTCTGAAGATTCTCTAAGGATCATTTCATCCATACCAAGCACTGCATTGATTGGTGTACGGATTTCGTGCGACATATTGGCCAGAAAGTGAGATTTTGCCTTATTTGCCGCATCTGCTTTTTCTTTGGCATATTCAAGTTCTTCGATTAATGCTGTATCAGGATTTTCTACAGTAAAGAAGAATGCAATGTTCAGCATCAAAACTCCAATGCTGGAAATAAGTGATTCATTAAAAATACCTTGAATTGATGTAACAATTAGAATTGAAAGAATGGCTGTTATAATTCCTCTTAATTGCTTTTTTCCAATTGTTTTATGAAACCTGATTAAAAGAATAGTAATCAAAATAAAATAAATGATGATTCCAGCGTATGCGGCCCAGACAGCAAGCCCAGAAGAGTAATTTGTATATTCTCCAATGTTATAATGAATTGGAAGAACTATAATGCTTGCCAAAGCCAGAATAAAAGGGATCCAGACAATAATTCCTGGCTTTTTAGTAGGATAAATTAAGGCGTGCACATAAAGATATGTACAGAAAATTACGCCTGCAATGCGTCCAACAAATATAATATGAAAGAAATGATTAATAATTGGAGACACTGAATATAAATTATTAACTGTATAAACAGTTATCATGTCAAAAATAATATTTAAGATAGAACAGCCAATAATTGCAGAAAACAGATTGTGTACATAGGTCTTTCTTCTTTTTACAGAGAAGAAACTGTAAGCTATGTATAAAAGTATAGCGAGGCATCCCAGCTCAATTCGTGTGTAGAGAAAATATTCCATCAACTTCATAGACTGTCTGTCTCCTTCTAATAGATTGTCTACATAGGATTGAATCGTTCATTCTTAATGAATTTTTCAAGACTTATCTGCCATGAAGGAATTTTTATCTTCATGGATTTACTGATTTTTTCTTTGCTCAAAACAGAGTAGGCAGGACGCTGAACTTTTGCTCCATATTCTTCTGTAGAACATGGATTCACTGTACAATCCTGTGTAATTCTACCATATTTTTTTCCAAGCTTATAAATTTCAGAGGCAAACTCATGCCAGTTTGTTTGCCCCTCATCTGTAAAATGATAGATGCCATAAGAAAGAGCACTGTTTTTACCAAAGAAACTCTTTGCGTTATTTCCTTTCTGTATAATCTTTATGATGGTATCAGCAAGGTCGATTGCACAGGTAGGTGTACCAAATTGATCATTTACAACTTTTATTGAATCGTGGCTGTTCATCAGCTTTGTCATTGTGTAAACAAAGTTTTTTCCATCAAAGCCGTATAACCATGCTGTACGAAGTATATAATACTGGTTCATTTCTTTTTGAATTTCATCTTCTCCAGCGGCTTTAGTTTTTCCATATACGCCTAATGGTTCTTTTGTCATATCTTCGGTATATGGTGTGTTTCCTTTTCCGTTGAAAACGTAATCTGTAGAAATATGAATCAGTTTTGCATTTATCTTTCTGGCAAGTCTTGCAATATTCATTGGACCTGTTGCATTAAGCTTTTGTGCAAGTTCTGTATCTTCTTCTGCTTTATCTACATTGGTGTAGGCTGAACAGTTTATAATCCACTGAATGTGTCTTTCGCTGTGTGGAAGTGAAGAAGGGGTGTAAGCCTCTGTTTCTATGTTATTTGCAAAGTTTTCCAATGCTTCTGGATTAGTAATGTCTACTTCTTTATCGGTCCCTACCCATGGCAATTTTGCGGAATCAAGCTGGCGAGAAACTTCTGTGCCAAGCATACCTTTACATCCAATTAACCAAATCATATTATTATTTTCTCCTAAAATTTCTTAAATATATATGTACAGAATGTGTTTATTCTGTTTATGAGTGAGGTTTGGATTCTTTCTGTAAAAAAAGGAAGTCGAGGAACGTTTGCTCCCCCCAAACCATAAAGCACCCAATTATCTCCATCTCTAAATAAAAGAATGCAGATTTTCATTTTTTCTGGCCAAATACAATCAAACTTATCTAGATAACGGAGTTTGTTTGTATTAGTTGCAATGTATAGAATTGAATCGCTTTGGCTTGTAATTTCAATTCTTTCATTTACATAATCAAATGGCTTCATAATTAAATCAGCCATAATTGTTTTTTTATTCCCGTCTACTTTTGTAGAAACAATTGCAGCAGAGTCATATAAATCATACCATTTATCGTGTTTTTGAGAGTAATAAGGAATTCCTGCGTAGTCAGAAACATTATTTAGTGTTTCTTCTAGTCTTTTTGGTAAATCTTCGTTTCCTTTGTAAGGCTTAAACTGAATTACTTCTGCAAGATATTTTGGATTTTGAGTTTCAAGTTCTGTGTATAAGTCATTTCCGAGTTTTATTTTGTCTTTTTTAAGACACATGTTTTTGGGAACATTTATATTTTTTACGAGAAGTTGGCCTTTATTTAATGTTGCTAATTCTTCTGATGTAAGATTTTCATTATAAAACTGTGCGAAGACATGAAATGAGCATAATGAAATTATCACTGCTAAAAGCAAACGTTTCATACTACATATTATAAGTAATAAATAGCGGAATTTCAATTATTGTGTTATAATAAATTATTATGATTTCAAAGAAAGTAAAAGCAATTGTAGAAAGTCCTTCCAACGGTGTAATCCGAAAGATGTTTGAAGAAGGCGCACTCCTTAAGCAGAAGTATGGCGCTGATAAAGTGTATGATTTTAGTATCGGAAATCCCGATCTTGACCCCCCACAGAAAGTTGTAGATGCAGTACGCGAAGTTGCCGCAGATACAAGCCATTTACGCCACGGTTATATGCCAAATGCCGGCTACCCGGAAACTCGTGCCGCTATGGCAGAAAAAACTTCCCGCGAACAGGGCGTGCCAGTTACAGCCGACTGTGTTGTTATGGAAGTAGGGGCAGGTGGTGCCCTCAACGTAATTATTAAATCTGTTTTGAATGCCGGCGAAGAAATTGTAATTCCTTGCCCATATTTTGCTGAATATAACAATTATGTTCATAATCATGATGGCGAAGTTGTCCCTGTAAAGACAAAAGAAGACTTTTCTCTTGATGTTGACGCAATAAAGGCTGCTTTGAATGATAAAACAGCTGCCGTTTTAATCAACTCACCAAATAATCCTACTGGCCGTATTTATTCTGAAGAAGACCTTGTGGCTCTTACAGATGTCCTTAAAGAATTCGGTAAAAAAACTGGCCGCTATCCATATCTGATTTGTGATGAACCATACCGCGACATCACATACGGAAAAAAAGTTGCAACAGTTTTTGATAAATACGAATATGCCGTTATTGCAACATCATTTGCAAAAAATCTGAGTGTTCCAGGAGAGCGAATCGGTTATGTTTGTATAAATCCTGCCTGTCCGGAAAAAGCAGACTTTATGGCAGCTGCAATTTTCTGTACCCGCGTACTTGGTTATGTAAACTGTCCTGCTTTCTTCCAGAAGGTAATTGCAAAAAGCTGGGATGCAGAATGTGATTTTTCAACTTATGAAAAACGCTGCCGCGAAATCTGCGAAGTTATGGATTATGCCGGCTTACGCTATGCAAAACCTGAAGGTGCCTTCTACCTTTGGGTAAAATGTCCTGATAAATGGAATGATGATGATATGGCTTTTACAAGCCATCTTAAAAAATACAATATTTTATGTGCCCCAGGCAGCGGATTCGCCGGTAAAGGATGGTTCCGCATTGCCTATTGCTGCTCAGAACAGTCAATTTTGAACTCAAAAGAGGCTTTTTATAAAGCAGTTCATGAGTAAGCACGCATAAAAGGAGTTTATTATGAAAATTTTAATGGTAACTTCGGAAACTGTTCCTTTTGCAAAAACAGGTGGACTTGCCGATGCTGTTTCTGCTCTTGCAATTAATTTAAGAAAGCAGGGGCACGATGTTCGTATCGTAATGCCCCGATATTACAAAATAGACAGAAGCAAGCTTAAGGCAATTGATGCTCCTCTGGCTGTTGCTGCTGGAACAATCGAAACTTGGGTAAAAGTTTATGAAGCTCCTCTCCCAGGAACCGACGTTCCCGTTTATTTCATTGACCATGAACAGTCTTTTGGCCGTGATGGTGTTTACGGTACCAAGGCTGAACCAGACTTCCATGATAACCCATACCGTTCTGCGGTTCTTTGCCATGGAGCTTTCCAGCTTTGCCGTCTGCTTGGCTGGTATCCTGATATTATGCATGCCCACGACTGGTTCTGCTGCCTTGTTCCTGTCCTCTTAAAGTGTGTTTGCCGCAACGGCTATTTTGCCCACACAGCAAGTGTTCTTACAATCCATAATTTGGGATATCAGGGATGGTACAGTAAAGATTCTTTCCCAGCTCTTGGTTTGGACTGGAATCTTTACTACGGCGGCGGTTTTGAGCGTAATGGTTCAATCAACCTGCTACAGGCTGGAATTTCCTGCGCAGATATGATTACCACAGTTTCTCCTACCTATGCAGGCGAAATGCAGTCGGTAGAAGGCGGATTTGGACTTGATGGACTTCTTCGCGTTCGTTCTGACGTTGTCCGCGGAATCTTAAACGGCTGCGACCTTGAAACCTGGAATCCAAAAACAGATAAACTTCTTCCTGCTAACTATGATTATAAATCTCTTGCAAATAAGGCAAAGTGTAAGGAAGAACTCCAAAAGCGAATGGGACTCCCTGTAAAGAAGGATGTGCCTGTAATAGGAATTGTTACCCGTCTTGCAGACCAAAAGGGAATTGCAGAAGTTTTTGCACCTTCTTACGGTTCAATTTACAGCATGTGTTCAAATATGGATGTGCAGTTTGCAATTCTTGGAAGCGGCGAACGCTGGTGTGAAGACGAAATTAACGCACTGCAGTCTAAACTTCCAAATCTGCGCGCATATCTTGGTTATGATGAATCCCTTTCTCACCTGATTGAAGCTGGTTCAGACTTCTTCCTCATGCCATCTCGCTACGAGCCATGTGGTTTGAATCAGATGTACTCAATGCTCTATGGAACTCTGCCAATTGTTCGCCGAACAGGTGGACTTGCAGATACTGTAGAGCAGTATAACGAAGCTACTGGTGATGGTACCGGCTTCCTTTTTGATGCATTGACCCCTGGTGCAATTTACGACACCGTTGGTTGGGCAATGTATGCATACTACAACAAAAAAGACCACATCAAAAAGATGCAGGAACGCGGTATGCAGAAAAACTTCAGCTGGGATCAGAGCGCAAAGGGCTACGAAGGAATTTATTCCGAAGCTCTTATGCGTGGTTGTGGCATCAACACCGCTGACTGGAGATAAATTATAAATAGACCTAAATAAAAAAGACTTTCCTTGCCTACGAGTTTTCATACCCAGGCAAGGAAAGTCTTTTTTTATAAGATGGCCTTTTTTTAGGCACCGGTTTTAGAATTCATACCACTGGTTATCTTTAGTCAGATACCAGTCCGCAAGAATCTTAGAATCCGTTGTTCCAACCCAGGAAAGGCTTCCATTATAATTAAGAATTACAGCTCTTTTCTGATTCTGACAAATACTCTGAGGAATAGAAGCAGAGCGGTTATAACTAAAGCGCTTTTTACTAACCAGGTTATAGCAATAAACCTTGTTTTTTCCAATATTTGTAAACAAGTTGTTGCCGTTCAAATAAGTAAAGGCTTCAGAGTCTTCATTTGAGAATTTCAAAATATTAGCCATCTGATTATTCTTTGTATTATAAGAAAAAACGTAAGTGTTCAAAGCACCGCTATCGTCATCTGCAATTAAGTTAATACCGTAAATAATGTCGCCGTCTGTACTCAATGCATAACATACATTTCCGCTTACCTTTACAGGAATTGTCTCTAACGTTTCAGGATTTACCTTTAGTAAAGGTACCTTAGGATTTGTCGCACTCGATTTTGCAATGTAGATGGAACCATCCTTAGTTTTTATAGCATCCTGAACACCTGTTCCTGTGTAAACTTCCTTAAGAGTCTTAGTGTTCATGTCAAAAATATTTACTGTACTGTTGCTTTCCAGTTCAATGATACAATCATCAACCACACGAACCGACTGAAGCGAATTCTTTGGTGTAAACAAAGTAGTGCTTGTATTTTTATCAATATCTTTCATTACAACAGGATTTCTAGAACCTTTAGTCCACAAAATCATCTGATTATCTTTATATGCTGTAATATCAGTTTCGCCGCTTGTAGAAACCAATTTTTCTGCTATACCAGTGTCATAAGAAGACTTATAAATTGAATCTTTTGTAAGGAAGAAGAAATCAGATTCTCCTGCTGCAATTCCATTAATTTTAGAATAAGTATCTTCAGTAAGTTCTGTAAGAGTTTCTGTGGTGATTGTACTGTCAATCTCTGTCTTATAAAGCGCACCGTTTTTACTACCCAGATATGCATACTGTGCGTTTTTTGTTCCAACAGAAATTTGAGCTTCACCTCTTGGGCCTCTCATTGTTTTAATTGTTCTTGGGTTTGAAACAGAAGTAGAATCTTTACTTTCTACCATTTTAATTTCATAATTGTTTCGTCCGTCATATTCCAGATAGTAGAGATTATAATCAGCAGAAGAAGAAAGAATAATAGGATTATTTGCCGGAATAGAAGACACTGTATTGCCTTTATAAGCATTTATAATATAAATAGAGTTATCTTTTACGCCTGCAATAAAAATGTCATTGTTGTACATAACAGTTTGTGTCAGGCCTTTTACAATAGAAAAACGAGATTTCAAATTACCGTTCTGCAAATTATAATAGGCGAGTGTACCAATTGGCGAATAAAGGGCGCAAGTCTTTTCTGTTTTACTGGTGTGAACGTAGTTTACAATACCAGTGTTATCTTTGATTTTATTTACATTTGCGCCTGTGCTGGTCTTAATAAAAACTGCACCATCAACAGTTGCGGTTCCTACTATTAAATAAGTTCCATTTTCAGAAAAAGCCAGAGATGTTACAGAATCAGAAAACTTTTTCTGATATTTTCGCTTAAGAGTTTTCCAGTCCCAAACACTTACTCTATTAACAGAACCACCGTCACTTTCATATACTGCAATCAGACTTTCTACAGGAGAAGAAGTTATTAATTTAATTCCAACATCAGAAAGCTGATAATGCTCTCCCTGATTATCTTCAGACCATTTTACAATAAAGCCGTCATCACCTGCAGAAAAATAGCAGGGCTCATAATCATCTGGAAAAGAGGATAAAATTACAGAATTAACCTGTGCCTGGTGTGACTGTGTAGAATTATGTGATTGTCCCGTCAACATAAATGTAAGAAGAAACAAAGCACAAAATAAACCTAATATTTTTTTCATTTTATTTTCCTTTATTTAAGAAGAATATTATATCACCCTTTAATCCAATAATAAACAGCAGAGCAATAAAGGCCAGGCCTACAAATTGACTGTAATATAAGACTTTTGGTGAGACTTTTTTTCTTACTATCGTTTCAATTAATGCAACAAGAATTAATCCGCCATCCAGAATTGGAATTGGCAATAAATTCATTATAAACAAAGATATACTGATTAGTGCCATCAATTCCAGCATACTAACAATACCTTGTCTTATGCCGGCAGAAAATCCTTCCTGAATACTGTTGCCAAGCATATCTGTTACTCTCGCAGGACCAGAAACTGCATTGTCTAAGTTTACTCCCTTAAAAAGTATTCCTATGCTTTTTATTGTAAGACCAACCATTTCTCCAGCCTGAATAAATCCATGTCCTATAGCAGGAAAAAAACTATATCTTTTTGCTTCTTTTTTTAGAATCTCATTTGTGTCGGCTGCAATGCCAATTTTTCCAGAGCCGCTTTCTTTATCCAGTTCAGGTGTCATATAAAAAGTTAGCTCTGAACCATCCCTAAGAACTGTTATTGAAATTTCTTCTTCCGGATGAATAGAAACCTTTTGAATTATATCAGAAAAATCTTCAACATCCTTATTATTTATTTTTATTATATAATCTCCGGTTTTCAGCCCTGCTTCTGTTGCAACTAAAGAAGAGTTTTCATATAACTCCGGTCCTAAAATTATTCTGTTTGAATAAGAATAATAAGTATAACCAATAATAGAAATAACTGTAAAACAAATAAAAGCAAAGAAAAAATTAAAAAAAGGACCTGCAAAGCCTATAACTGCACGTTTTATCGGATGAACCCCATATAATGAATCAGGCTCTCCAGAAATATCCGGCAGATTATTTTCAATGGCATCTCTAAAATCCTTTTCACCTTTCATTCCGCAATATCCGCCAATAGGAAAAAGTGAAAATCGCCAGTCAGTTCCCTTTATTGTTTTGTGAAAAATGATTGGCCCCATTCCAACAGAAAAGGATTCAACCTTAACTCCAAAAAGTTTTGCGGCAAAAAAATGTCCAAATTCATGAAAAATAATAAGAAAGATAAGACAAAGAAGTCCTAAAATCCACTTCATATTAATTCCGCCGCATATTTTCTTGCTTTTGCATCAATTTCAAAAACGCTTTCAAAATCTGATGGTACTTCTGACCAATTCTTATCAAGCGTACTTCTTACAATAGTTGAAATTGATGTATAAGAAATCTTTTCATCCAAAAATGCCTGAACTGCAACTTCGTTTGCCGCATTAAAAACAATAGGGTAAGCGCCTTTTAGTTTAATACATTCAAATGCATAGCTTAAAAGAGGAAATTCCTTCATTCTTGGTTTATAAAAAGTCATTGTTGTATCAAAAAGATCAAATGGCTTTAAATAAGATTCCATATTTTTAGGCCAGGTTAAAGCTCCAAAAATAGGATGCTTCATATCTGGATCAGAAATCTGAGCATATAGCATTCCATCATTTGTTCTTACAAGGGAATGAATAAGACTTTGTGGGTGAACAACTACTTCAATCTGTTCTGGTGCAGCATCAAAAAGATATGCCGCTTCAATTACTTCCAGGCCCTTATTTGCAAGTGTAGAAGAATCAATTGTAATTTTCTTTCCCATTTTCCAAGTAGGATGGTTCAGTGCCTGTTCAACAGTAACATTAGAAAGTTCTTCTTCTGTAAAAGTCCTGAAAGGTCCACCACTTGCAGTTATAATTATTTTAGAAATATTTTCTTTACCAATTCGTTCAACTAAATTAAAAATAGCTGAATGTTCAGAATCAACCGGTAAAATTTTTGCATCATTCTTTTTTGCTAGTTCTTTAATAAGAGAGCCTGCCATTACAATTGTTTCTTTATTTGCTAAAGCAAGATCTATTTTATTTTCCAAAACAATTTTAGAAGGCATTAATCCAGAACTACCAGCAATTCCGTTTACAACAATATCCGGTTTTGAAGAATCTATAAGCTTCTGAAATGCTTCTGGAGAATTATCTTCTGCTGTTAAAAGAGTAGGGCATTCGTATTCTTCAGACAATTTAGCTAAAGCAGCTTTGTTTGTATGAGCCTGAAGTCCACATACCTGAAAATCATCACCCATATTGTTGATGATGTCCAGCGTACTTGTTCCAATAGAGCCTGTGCAGCCTAAGACCAATACCTTCTTCATAAGCAACCTTCTTTATCAGGATATAAAAAGATTAAAACAAAAATGTATATGAAATATAAAATACCGGTGCTGCAATAAGAATTGAATCAATTGAATCTAAAACACCACCTCTACCAGGAATTAAGTTTCCACTGTCTTTTACTTTGCATGAGCGTTTTAGTACAGATTCAATAAGATCTCCAGAAATTGCAGCCAAAGCTGTTAATAGACCAATAATTGCAAGATTAATATAGGTACATGTAAAAATCTCTGGAACCAGGAACTTAAAAAGTAATCCAGATGCAATAGAGCCTGCAATACCACCAATAAATCCTACAATAGATTTATTAGGACTGGCTGCAAAAACTCCTCTTGTGCTTTTGCCAAATAAAATCCCAAAGAACCATGCTGCAGAATCGCACATAAAAACAAAAATTAAGAATAAAGAAATAATATATTGTGAGTTTTCAAGAATTGTCATTCTTGAAATAAATGTCATTAAAAAACCGCTGTAAAAAATTATAAATGCAGAATAAGAAATCTTTTCAAGTGAAAAATCAAATTCTTTTGCACTTAAAGCTTCTATAGCCATAAAAATAATAATTTCTACTACATAAATCCATGGAGTAACTTCAATAGGAATACCAAAAAGAATCAATGCATAAGAGATGTAAGTCAAAAGTCCTGTTGCAATAAGAATAATTTCTTTTGGAAAGAGTTTTTTCTCTTTAGAAATCATCATGTAAAGTTCATTGGCACCAATTACAGAAAAAATACTTAAAGCAATATGTAAAGGCAGATGCTTTAGCGGATTAAAAAATACAATAAACAGAACAAGAGGAATTCCAATAAAAAATGTTAGAAGTCTGCTATATACTTTTTTCATACTAATTTCCTTTTTTCTGTGCTTTTTCAGCACCAAATCTTCTTGCTCTATGCTGAAATTCTTCGATGTTCTTAAAAAATTCTTCATCATAATAGTCAGGCCAAAGAGTGTCTGTGTATATTTGTTCTGCGTAAGGAATGTGCCAAAGCAGATAATTGCTCAATCGTTTTTCGCCGCCAGTTCTAATAAGTAAATCAACATCAGGACTTTCAGGCATATCAAGGAAAGAAGAAAAGTTTTTTTCTGTAAGTTCATCAGAATTGATTCCACTTGCAATAACCTTTTTAATTCCTCTTATAATTTCATCTCGCCCGCCATAATTGATAGAAAGATTCAAAGTCATGCCCGTAAAATCTTTAGTATCTTTTATAGCGTCAGAAATATCTTTTTGAATGATTGGTGGTAATCCATCAAAATTACCAATATGGTTTAATTTAATTTTATTATCTTTATAGAACTGAAACTCGTCACAAAGGTGAGTGTGTATCAGGTTCATCAAAAAGCCAACTTCCTGCTCAGCTCGTTTCCAGTTTTCTGTAGAGAAAATGTACAATGTAAGATATTTTATTCCTAAATCAGAGGCTGTCTTTACAATTCTTTTTACGGTGTGTAGCCCCTGATCGTGACCTGCTGTGCGTGGAAGTTTTCTGTTTTGTGCCCATCTTCCGTTGCCATCCATTGTGATGGCAACGTGCAATGGAAGATTATCTTTATCTATTGCCATAAATACCTGCGTTAGTTCTGCATGATATCCTTTTCTTTAGCATCATAGATTTTGTTGATTTCTTCGATATATTTATCTGTGAGTTTCTGAAGCTTGTCAGTTTCTGTCTTAAGACCGTCTTCTGTAAGCTCACCAGCTTTCTGCTGCTTTTTAAGTTCATCGTTTCCATCGCGGCGAATATTGCGGATAGAAGTACGGCTGTTTTCTGCCATTGTTTTAGCCTGCTTTACCAATTCCTTGCGGCGGTCAGCTGTAAGGGCAGGGATAGCAATGCGGATAACTTTACCATCGTTTGATGGGTTCAATCCTAAATCTGCAACCTGAATAGCCTTTTCAATTTCAGAAATAAGTGATTTATCAAAAGGAGTGATGATGACAGAACGTGCTTCTGGAATTGCGATTGTAGCAACCTGATTCAAAGGTGATTTTGTTCCGTAATAATCAACGCGAACCTTATCAAAAATAGCGGCATTTGCGCGACCAGTTCTGATTGTATTAAAAGAATCCTTCAACGAAGCGATTGTTTTT
>JAEEGH010020122.1_pt1 | contig 13921 bp, 11 predicted proteins | sample 9134181 | NCBI WGS metagenome assembly JAEEGH01 (sample SAMN16246544, study PRJNA631951) | gut metagenome | biome: gut microbiome; feature: rumen; material: DP-attached | host: Bos | place: Iran: Karaj | collected 2018-10
ATTTATTAAAATAAAAATCCTTATCTCTAAGTGAGATAAGGATTTTTTTTAGACATTACAATTATTTCAATGTATAATTATCATGATGAAAAAGATTTTTGCTTTTGCAGTTTTTATTATTTTTAATATTAATTCAATTTTTGCATTGGATTTGGTATTTAAAATGGAGCCTATGGTTTTATTTCCAATGCAGGAATATATGCAATTTGCTCCTGGTGGCCTTGTGTCCGGCAGCTTTGACTTGTTTAATCTTGTCACTGTTGGTGCAGAAGGAGGCTATCTTTATGAAAAACCATCTGGAAACAGCTTTAATATTAACACACTTTTTGGCGGCTTAAACCTTGGTGTCTATTACTATCCTCTTTCACGCCTTTATGTAGGTTTAGGGGGTGCCTTTGGTGCTGACAGCTTTATGGTGCAGAATAATAACAGCTTTTCTGCAATTTATTATAGAGCCTTCGGTGAAGTTGGTTTCAGAGTAAATCCTTTTTTTTCAATTAATGCTGCTGGTGGTTATGCAAGCTTTAATTCGAACTTAAAAGAAAGTTTTATTTCAGGGCCTTTTGCAGCTGCTTCTTTACGTTTTAGCAGTAGCTTTGGCGGAGATACACGAGGCTCTGCAATTAACGTTCATGTTCAGCAGGATAGTGTAGTCTATCCGGTTTACACTGCGGTATATCAGAACGAACCTTTTGGAACAATCATCATCAAAAATAATGATGGGGCAGAGCTTCGTAATGTAAATGTAAGTTTCCGTGCCGGCCGCTATACAGCCAGTGCAAAGCTTTGCGGCTCGGCTTCCAGAATTAATCGTCATTCAAAAATGTCTTTTCCGCTTTGTGCTGATTTTTCTGATGAAATCCTTAAGTTTACAGAGAACGGAAAAATCTCCGGTGAAATTGTAATTGATTACGAGTTCCTTGGAAAAAAGATGACAGCCGTTGAATCTATAATTATCTCGGTAAATAACCGCAATGCTTTTACCTGGGGGGATAATGCTGCTCTTGCATCTTTTATTTCTCCAGACTCTCAGGAAATTGCAACTTTCGCAAAACAGGTAGCAGGAATCATCAGAAACAATTTATATACCGGTATGAATGCTAATCTCCAGTATGCAGCTGGTATGGTAGAAGGTTTGCGACTGATTGGAATTGATCATGAAACAGATGCGTCTTCTCCATATAATGAGTATCATTTTAGTCTTGATCTTGATTCTATTCAGTATCCTCTGCAGACTCTGCAGTATCAGACAGGTGATTATGATGAACTGGGTATTCTTTTATGCTCATGTCTGCAGACTGTAAATGTTCCTACCGGATACATTGCAGTTGATAATGACTTTCTGGTGCTTGTAAGACTTAATATTCCAGCTTCGCAAGCTCTAAATAATTTTGCTTCAACAGACGGACTTTTGATTGATGATGAGGCTGATATTGTTTACCTTCCACTCTCTATGGCAGCTCTTTCAAAAGGCTTTGCTGCAAGTTACAGAGCCGGCTCAGAGGCTATTGCAAAATGCTATGTTGATGACGGTAACTTCTACGAGTTTATTGATACAAGTGATGCATGGTCAGTTTATAAACCAGTTGCTTATAGTAACAGCTCAAATGTAACTCTTCCAAAGCAGGATGCACTTGTAAAGAATCTTAAGGCTGCAATTCAGAGCTATATTGATTCTGATATTGAAAAGATTATTGCCCGTGAACGTGCTGCCGGAAATACAAGTAAGCTTGGTATGGCTCTTGTACGTGCAGGCCGTTATTCTGAGGCTAAGCGAGAATTCCAGAAGCTTAATACTGTCTCTGCAATGAATAATACCGCAAACATTCTTATGATTGAAAAGAATTATTCTGCGGCTGCTGCTCAGTATAGAGCTGTATTGAATAAAGATCCTAATAACAGAACTGCTCAGAAAGGTCTGGAAAATGCAAATTCTAAGTTGGAATAGAGTGTAAGAAAATAAGGTAGAGCTAAATTGAAAAGACTGAATAGAATAAAGAATCTTATAATTTTTCTTCTCTGTTTTTCATTATGCTCTAAGCTTTTTGCTGTAGAGTTGAGCCTGCATCTCTATCCCTCTTATGATTATCAGATAAAAAGTTTTCTAAATAATTTCGGGGGCTTTTCTGCAAATCTTGGTCTTGAAATTGCCCCCCTTACAATTCGTGAACGTGATAAAATATTTTTCTCCGGAGAATTCACATATACTGGAATTCCTGTAAGCGGTTTTCCTATTCAATCTATATTTGATGGTGAATTCGGCGGCGGTTACAGATTCAGGATTAATGACCGTCTGGCAAGCTTTGGTCAAATTTATGGAGGACTATGGTTCTATACTCCTTCCGAAGAGTTAAAAGCATCTGCTGTTAGCGGACTCTTGTTTGGTGGTCGGGCAGGGGTGGAATATTATATTACACCTTCCTTTACAGCGGCTGCCTTTGCTGGTTACAAATGCTATTATACAAGACCGGAGCCTTTGTTTAATGATATTCAGGCAGGACTTGGTATAAAGTATAATCTTTCACGGGGTCTTTCCTCTGCTTCTACAATTACAATGGAAGAAAATGAAATTGAACCATTATTTCCTGTATTCTTTAGTTACTACAGTGAAAACCCCTTTGGTGTTATTTCATTTACAAACAGAGAAGAGAATGATATTTATAATGTTGAAGTTTCTGTCTTCGTTGATTCCTACATGACAAGTCCATTTGTTGTTTATACAAATCCTCAGATTCAGAGGGGCCAGGATTTCTCTGCTGATTTGTATTCAATGTTCAACGAGAATATCCTGGATCTTCTTCAACCAAAATATTCTGAAATGGAAATTTCAGTTTCTTACTATTCTCTTGGAAAAAAAGTTACTTCAACTTTTATTTTACCCCTTACCGCACTAAGTCGTAATTCAATGACCTGGGAGGATGATCGTCGTGCGGCAGCTTTTGTTTCTGGAAAAGATGCGACTGCCCAGCGCTTTGCACGTCAGGTTAAAGCGGCAGTAAGAAATAATCTCCGCAGTGACATACCTCAGAATATTCAGTATGCAGCCGCCATTTTTGGAGCCTTGAAATCCTTTGGTATTAACTATGTAGTTGATCCTTCAAGTGCATTTACTGATAATGTCGGTACAGCGGCCGTAGACTTTCTGCAGTTTCCTTATCAGACTTTATTGTATCATGGAGGAGACTGCGATGACCTTACAATTCTCAACTGTTCTCTCTTAGAGGCTCTTGGAATTGAAACTGCTTTTATTACTGTACCCGGACATATTTTTATGGCCTTTGATTCCGGTCTTCCTGTAGAAAAAGCAGGTTCGGTTCGTAAAGACTATTATATTGAGGCAAAGGGTAAACTCTGGGTTCCTGTTGAAATAACACTTTCTCAGGATACTTTTAGTCTTGCCTGGTCTTATGGTGCAAGAGAGTGGAGAAAGGCAGGAGCAAACGCTCTTATTATTCCTTTGAAAGAAGCCTGGTCAATCTACAAACCAATTTCTGTTCCTGGTTCGGATGTAGCAATAGATATTCCTGATCAGGATACTCTTATAAAGTATTTTAAGGAAGCAAAATATTATTAGCTTAAATAAACATTCTGAAAAAGGAGATAATTATGGTAGACTACACAGAAGGTTCAGGAAAACAGTATCACACAGGCGTTGGTCCTGCTGACATTGGTAAATATGTTATCATGCCGGGCGACCCGAAACGCTGCGAAAAAATTGCTGCACACTTTGACAATCCAAAACTTGTTGCAGATGTTCGTGAATACACAACCTACACAGGTACCCTCGAAGGAGTTCCTGTAAGCGTTACTTCAACAGGTATCGGCGGACCTTCTGCTGCAATCGCCATTGACGAGCTTGCTAAATGCGGTGCTCACACTTTTATCCGTGTTGGAACCTGCGGCGGTATGCAGGAAGATGTAATGGGCGGTGATATTGTAATCGCTACAGGCGCCGTTCGCATGGAAGGTACCAGCCGCGAGTTCGCTCCTATCGAATATCCCGCAGTCGCTAACCTTGACTGTGTAAATGCCCTGGTTGCAGCCGCAGACGCCCTCAAAGCACCTCACCATACTGGTGTAGTTCAGTGTAAAGATTCCTTCTTTGGTCAGCACGAGCCGGAAGTAATGCCTGTAAGCTATGAGCTTGAGAATAAATGGCAGGCCTGGCTCCGCATGGGTTGTCTTGCCAGCGAAATGGAAAGTGCGGCTCTCTTTATTGCCGGTCAGTTCCTCCGCGTTCGCGTTGGTTCCTGCTTCCTGGTAGTTGCAAATCAGGAGCGTGCAAAGAAGGGACTTCCTAACAAGCAGGCTCACGATACAGAACTTGCTATTACTGTTGGAGTAGAGGCCCTTCGTCGCCTCATCCTGGCTGATAAGAATAAATAGTATAGAGCCCCGCTTTTAAGTGGGGCTTTTTTTTTGCAAGCAGGATAAATCCGTGGTATAATTAAAGTCTATGAAAAGGAAAATCGCGGTATTAGCCTGTGGCTGGAGTACATATTTTCTTAAAGACTTTATTGCCGGTATGCGTAAGGAAACCGAAGGTAAAGATGTAGATATATACATTTTTACTGCTTACAATTATACCGAATATTCCGGCTTCCCGAATAACAATGGATTTTCAATTTTTAATCTGGTTCATTATGAAGATTTTGACGGAATCATTATACTTGCAGACTTAATCAATAATGTTCGTGTTGTAGAAAGAGAGCGCCAGCGAATCATAAAATCAGGCAAGCCCGCTTATTCTGTAAATAAAAAACTTGAAGGACTTTCATATATAAGAGTAGATAATTATTCCGGCTACTACGGACTTATCGAACATCTTATAAAAATGCATAACGTTCGTGATATTGCCTATCTTTCCGGCCAGGAAAATTCTGTCGATATGTCAGAACGTTATAAGGCCTACATGACAGCCCTTAGGGACAATGGAATTGAAATAAATCAGGAAAAAGTATTTTCAATTCCAACCTGTGATTATCATCTGGCCTATCATTTCTTTACTGAATTTGTAAAGAGCGGAAAAGCTCTGCCTGAAGCAATTGTCTGTGCTAACGACCTGCTTGCAATGGCAATACTTAAGGTTTGCGAAGAAAATCAGATTCCTGTTCCGGGAAAAATGAAAATCATAGGTTATGATAACCTTCCTTATGTTAAATGTACAAATCCTACTATTTCTACTGTTTCAAATAATACAGATAAAGTTGGAGCATATTGTGTACAAAAAATACTCGAAGGTAAAAATGAACTTCAGCAGATAAAAGTGAACAGTACTGCAATGTTCCGCCAGTCTTGTGGTTGTGCAGCGGGAAGGGGTGTCGACAGCAGTCTTGTTACTCTTGAATTACTTGATGATTCAAGCCGCAAAGAAGGCTTTGAGCGCCACATGGAGCTGCTGGGCGAAATCTTTATTGAAGCGGCCGATGTATTTACACTTCTTACAAATATTGAAAACTATCTTTCTAAAGATCATGATTTCGAAGGAAATGATTTTGGTATTTTCATGAAATCAGACTGGACTTCTGTTTTTATTAATTCAGCAGAAAGTCTGCCCCAGAATCTTTCTTATGGAGAACAGGTTCAGTCTATCTGTACAGTAATCAACGATAAAAAATATCTGCGTGAAATGATAAGTACCCGCGACCTTCTTCCTGCAAAAATGAAAGCTGATGGCAGCAGCAATGTATTTATCTTCTTCCCGATTTTCCATCACTCTTATGTTCACGGATATTTTGTTACAAAAGATAATCTTACTATGCTTGATAACCGCTATGGTTATACCTGGACCAGAAATGTTGGTACTTCCATTGAACATTTCCGTAAGCGAAATATGTTCAGACAGATGAGCCAGCAGTATCTCAAGCTTTCTACCCGCGATGCACTTTCCGGTGCCCTTAACAGACAGGGACTCGACAAACTCGCAAAACCATATTATGCCCAGAACAAGAAGAACGGTCTTACTACAGTTCTCTTCTTTGTTGATATCAATAAGATGAAGCATATCAACGACCAGTTCGGCCACCTTCACGGAGATCTGGCTGTAAAAACCGTTGCTGCTGCGGCCATAGAAACTGTGCCTAAAAACTGGCTTACTATACGCTATGGTGGTGATGAATTCCTTATCGTTGGTAACAGTAAGAATTATAATGGTGAAGACTACTGTACAAAGATAAAAGAACGTCTTGCGGCTAAGACTTCTGTAATGCATCTGCCATATAATCTTTCTGCCAGTGTGGGAACTTATTCAGTTCCGGCTCAATCTAATATGACTCTTGAACAGGCTGTAGAAACTGTAGATAACATCATGTACGAGCAGAAACAGGCCTTTCATAAGGAAGATGATAAAAATACGGCTGCTGCTGCTGCCGAAAAACAATAACATAGGAGAAAATAATGGGTAAGAATTCCTCTAAAAACTCAATCCGTCTGAGCCTCATCTTATCTCTTGGTATCGGAATGATTCTTGTTTCTGTTGTTATGACCTTTATTATTGGCCGTACAGTTTTGAGAAGTAACAAGGAACAGATTACAAAAAATATTATTACCTTAAGTGAAGCCAAAAGTATTTCGGTGGAACGCCGCATGACGGAAGTTGTAAATGCTGCAGAAGCTCTGGCGGGTACCTTAGGAGGTACCTGGGCTATTCCGGAAAAACAAAGATCTTCTGCTGCAGAGCAGGCTGTTCGCGCTATGGTAAAGTCTTCTACTATAGATTCTGCCTGGGCCTACTGGCTGCCTAATATGTTCGACCACAAAGATAAGCTTCGTGCTGATTATGATGATAATCCTTCAGGACAGTTTAAAATTCACTATATCCGTGATAAAAACGGACGTATTAAAAATGACATTGTTACAGAGTTTACTGAAGCTCAGATAGAGCAGGCTGTAAATACAAATTATTCTTTTATCAGTGAGCCGGTTCTTACTACTATTGACGGAGATACTGTTCTTTCTGCAAAGGTTTTCAGCCAGATTATAAACTCTCTAGGCCAGCGTAATGGTATTGCGGGAATTGATATCGTCCTTTCCGGACTTGACGGCATGATGGATGGTAATTCAATTTTCCATGGAACTAAATGTGAGTTTATAACTTCAAGTGGAGCTGTTCTTGCCTCTACTAATCATACTGATGCTGGAAATAAATCTACTTTCTTTCTTGATACAAATCTAAAGGCTTATTTTGATCCGGTTTATATAAAGCCAGATGGAAGCCGTGCTAAAGACGGAGATGATATTTCTGACTGTTATATCGATTATTCAACACAAGCCTTTTCAACAAGACTGAATAATCAGGATGTATTTGTAACAATCGTTAAGTGCCAGGTTGATCGTTCTGGAAAAGCCTGGTTCTTTGTTACAACAACTCCGGAAGATGAAATTGACAGTAGTGCCTGGACAACAATCTGGATTATTATTGGAGCCTTTGCACTTCAGATTATAATTGTAATGCTTATTGTTTATGCTGTTGTTACTGGCATCACTAAACCTCTTAAGACTACTGTAGAGGCCCTTCAGAATATCAGTGAAGGTGATGGTGATATGACTGTACGTTTGCACGCTAGACAGAATAATGAAATTGGTGCAATGTGCGAGAGCTTTAACAAGACTATGGATAAGCTTTCTGTTTCCATTAAAGATGTAAAAATCTCCAGCGAAGAAATGGATGAAATTGGAAATGAGCTTAATGAATCAATGAGTCAGACTTCCCAGGCAGTTCTGGATATCACTTCAAGTATTGAAGCTATCCAGGGCCAGATGCAGGATCATGCGGCTGGAGTAGAGGAAGCTCTTTCTGTAGTAAATCAGATTGTAAAGAATATTCATAAGCTTAATGAAAATATTGATACACAAGCTTCCAGCGTAACTGAATCTGCAGCTTCTATCGAACAGATGACTGCAAATATACGTAACGTTTCCAACATTCTTGAAAACAACCGTTCTTCTATGAATCAGCTTGAACAGGCTTCGGAACTTGGTCAGTCGCTTATCAACAGCATGGCTGAGCTTTCGACTAAGATTCAGGATCGATCAAAGAACCTTCAGGAAGCGTCTTCTGTAATTCGTAATATTGCCAGCCAGACAAACCTTCTTGCTATGAACGCGGCAATTGAGGCGGCTCATGCTGGAGACAGTGGACAGGGATTCTCTGTAGTTGCTGGTGAAATCCGTAAGCTTGCAGAGGAATCTAACTCACAGGGTACAAGGATTCAGAATGAACTTAAGGATGTTCAGGATCTTATTAAGGTTGTTACGGAATCTACCGCCCAGGTTCAGACACAGTTCAACAGCATCTTTGCACTTACAAAAACTGTAAGCGAGCAGGAACTTATTATTGATGAAGAAATGCAGCAGCAGAATAAGGGTGGAGAACAGGTTCTCGAGCTTATGCGTTCTATCAATGATATTACTGTAAATGTAAAGAATGACTCCGATGAAATGATGGAAGGAAGTAAGCAGGTTTCTTACGAAATGGACCGCATTGCAAGCATGACTACATCTGTAAATACAAACGTTAAGAATATGACTGAAAAAACAGATGCAATAGGAAACCTTTCTAAGAAGGCTCACGAATACGTTGAAAAGAACGTAGAAAGTATTGCCAAGCTTCGTGAAGCAATGAACAAATTCAAGGTAGAATAATTCTGGGGGATACAGCAATGAAAAAAATAATTACATTTTTATCTATATTGATTACTTTTTCCGCTCTTTCTTTTGCTCAGATGGATCAGGGGCTTCCTGATGGTAATGTGGTGCTTTTTGATGGTTTTGAGAAAGGAAATTACTGGATTTGGGCAGGTTTTGACTGGGACCAGTATGGTTCTGTCAAAAATTCAACAGGTGCAAATATTTCCAAAGACTGGGCTTCTGAAGGAGCTCATTCACTTGAAATGACAATGGATGTAATGGATAAGGACTCTACAAAATCAGGTATCTGGTTTTACGATGGAACAAATGATTTGTCTGGTGCTAAATATATTGTAATGGATTTTTATAATCCTGAAAATTACGTTTACAATATTAACGTAGTAATTCAGGCAACTAATTCCTGGAACTGGTGGAGTCTTGAGCATTATAATCTTCCAAAGGGAGTTCACACAATGGTATTTGATCTTTCAAAATATCCTGAGCGCCTGCATGATGTAAGACGAATTTCAATATACAATAATAGTAGTGCAATCCTTATGAAGGAATCTCACATTTATGTTGATAATATCCGCTTAATAAAGTAGACAGACAATTTTATTGGAAAGTTTACAGGTGAAGCCGCACTCCGGTTGAAAAACCATGGAGCCGGCTGCCTGTATAACCATTTTTAAAATACTTCCAGGCTCCAAATAATTCTTCTCTTTTTCCAACCATAAATCCAACTTCAAGATGAGATTCAAACATATGGGAGTTGCTGTCATAACCATCTGTAAAAATCTGCTGCCAGTTTGCCCTGTATTCAATTAAAAGAGGTTTTACAGGATAAGAGCGTATAATAAGTCCATGGCATAAACCATTTAAAATCCGGCTGCCATACCAGAAAGTCCATTGCAGATTATAAGCAAGGTTTATTATATTAAAGTTGATTAGATTCCAGGTAAGTCCCAGCCTGAGATTTCCGTCCACAGGGATTCTTCCTCGCTGAAAAAACTGACTGGCATCAGTATAAATCTCATGCTCAAAGACAGGACCGAAAAATTTCCAGATAATTCCTTCAATACGGCTTTCGTTGCCGAGTGATTGCGAGTAAGGGAAATAGAATAAACCTGTTTCAAATTGAAAGCGGTAAAACTTTTCGGCTTCACCAGGATTTTCATTATAGCCTATATAATAATTTCTTGTTGCATAAGGAGCTTCATCAAAATCTGCATGAATGTGGCTGTCAATCCAGAATTCTTCCATGATATCAATAAAGAGTTCCAGAAAGAAACCACTCAGAGACTGTGTTTCAGAAGCCGAAATACGAGACGTGGCTAATAATAATAAAAGAAAAATACTCAGAAGTTTTTTCATACTTAAAGTATAAAGCAAGTTGCTGGAAATGACCAATTATTTTTTAAGTTATATTTATATTGATAATATTTTACTCATAAAGTAGACTGTTTTTTATCATGAAAATAAATGCTTCTCAACTCAATTTTATTTTGGAAAATACACCTGCATCACAGAATATTATGCTTGTAGGAAAACATGGTATTGGTAAATCAAGAATTCTGGAAGATTTTTTTGCCGGCCGTAATGAAAAGGTTGTTACTCTTTTTCTAGGACAGATGAGTGATCCCGGCGATTTGATAGGTCTTCCTCGTCTTGATGAGTCAACCGGACGTACAGACTTTATGCTTCCATACTGGTTTCCTGTTGATGGTAAGCCGGTGGTACTTTTTCTTGATGAGTTGAACAGAGCAAGACCGGAAGTTTTGCAGACGGTTATGGATTTGACTTTGAACCGTAAGCTTGCCGGTAAGAGTCTGCCTGAGGGAAGTCGAATTATTTCTGCAGTAAACGGTGGTAACGAATATCAGCTGACGGATCTCGATCCCGCACTGGTAAGCCGTTTTAATATTTATGAATTTGCGCCAAGTGTTGAAGACTGGATTAACTGGGCGCGCGGGGCAGGGCTTGATACAAGAATAATTGCCTTTATTGAAGAAAATCCTGAACTGCTTGATGGTGATGAAACTGGTGGAGAAGAAAACCTTGAACGCAGTCCGGACCGCCGCAGCTGGGAGCGTCTTTCTAAGGTTATAGAAAAATTTCCAGAGCTAGGGGCTTTACATCAGCCAATGGTTTCTGGAATTGTCGGAGACAGGGCTGCAGCAAGCTTTTTTGATTTTGTGAACAATCACAAGCTTCCTTCGGTAAAGGCTCTTTTGAATTGTGATGACATTGAGGCTTTTGTTTCAGACCTGGACTTTACAGAGTTTACCCAATTAAACGAAGCAATCTTCCGCTGGCTGCAATCCCAGGCCTCTAAGGAGACTGAGTTTAAGCCTGAAAATCTGCTTTCTTATTTTGATTATCTTGGTAACAGCGGAAAAAAAGAATTGCAGGCTCATTTTGCAAGCCTGGTTTCTGCGGAAAGATATCCTCTTGCCTTGAACCTTATTCTTGAAAAAGTACCTGAGCTCTATAAAAAGCTTTTGGATTTAAGCTCTGATCTGTAGGTTTTTATGACTTCTGAAAAACGGCTTTCGGCTATCATAAAAAACTGGTTTATTACTGAGCCTCTTCTGTTTTCTGTGGTTACGACTCATCATCTTGTTTTAAATGATGAACTGTCTGTACCTATGAGAACCGGCCGCCAGTGTATTGAGTTTTCCGGGCTGCTTACTGGCGAACTTTCCGATGCAGAACTTACAGACTATCTTAAGATTGAAGCCTACAGAATACTTTTAAAACACCCTTATGCCCGTCAGCCCTATAAGGCAAATCCAACTGCCTTACAGCTTGCAAGTGATCTTATTATAGCCAGGTATTTTACACCGCCAAGCGGAATTGAAACTGCAGGTATAATATATTTAAAAAGTCAGGCCTGGCGTTTTTCTACTCTTGATTTTCCTCTTGGTAAGCGATGGGCAAATACCGAAGAACTTCGTTTTTATCAGAGAAATCTTCAGGTTGACCGAAAGTCCGGACTTCTTAAAACCGTAGATGATTTGACTTTTGAACAATGGTATAAGCGTCTTTTATTTTTAATTCGGGAAACTTCTGCCGGTGGCGGCGAGGCCAGCGGGGCTGGTGCACTTTCTGATTATGACTTGTCTGCTGTTACTGAAAGCGCTGAACTCTGGCAGGAAGATGAGAATGCCCAGAAACAAATAGATGATAAAATTAAAAAAGCGGATATTGAAAATGGCTGGGGCGAGACCGGGGGAAATCTTGTGCGCACCTTGCAGGATCAAGCTGATTTTTCTTTTGATTACAGGCGTGCCCTTACAAGGTTCCGTGCAAATATCGTAAGTGTAAACCGCCGGCTCACGAGAATGAAGCCAAGCAGGCGTTATGGCTTTGCGGCTATGGGAAGCCGTTATGAACGCAAGGCAGACATCCTGATTGCCGTAGATGTAAGCGGCTCAATCACCGACGAAAGTTTTGCCCGCTTTTATAAAGCCATAAAAAACTTTTTCTTTCTTAAGATTATAGAAAATATTGATCTGATTTTCTTTGATGTGAATCTTAAAAATACAACTCCAGTAAAGTTTACAAAAAATCTGAACCTTTCAGAAATTACCGGACGTGGTGGAACAAACTTTCAGCCGCCAATAGATTACTTTCTGGAAAACCACAGCCGCTATTCTGGCATGATAATCTTTACAGATGGAGAAGGGGATGTCCCAAAAGTGGGCAGAACAATAGGTAACGCTTCCATTCTCTGGATTTTAGATTCCAGACTGGCATACGAAAAATCCAGATGGTGGATAGACAAACTTCAAGGCTCTTCTGCCACTTTTCTCCCTTTATAAAAAAAATTAATAAAAGGAGCAGTTTTTCCTGTCTTTTGTGTTATAATAAAAGCACATTATTTATACCAGGAGGTTCCTATGAAAAAGATAGTTTTAGTTTTTATGGTCTTGGCAGTAACATTCACAAGTGCTTTTGCTCAGGAAGCTGATTTTATTGACACTGATAAAAAAGTTAATTTGAATACTAATGAAGTTTATCTGGCTGCAGGTTCCAGCTCTTTTGTAGGGCTTTTTAGTGGAGTCTTTGTTGGAATTGCTGAGGCAATACCAAGGTCTCAGGGGGATGGATCAAACACAACAGAGGCTTATCCTTTTGGTGTTACCGCTGGTTACAACCACTTTTTCTGGAATCATTTAGGAGTTGGTGGTTTTGTTTCTTATGAAAGCTTTCAGCCTCTGAATCTCATTACAATTCAGGCAAAAGTTACAGGACAGTATGGTTGGGAACATTTTAAGTTTTATCATGCCATAAGCGGTGGTATTGTTATTGTACCAGGCGGTGGAGTTAGTCCTGCTTTTGACGTAACTGTACTTGGATTAAAGGCAGACTTTGAAAGATTCAATATTTTCCTTGAAGGCTCTTTCCCAACTACATCAATTGTAAAAGCCGGTGCATCCTTTAAGTTCTAAAAATAAGATTGGGTTATGAGTGTGTTAAAATACAGCGATAGTGAAGCAGATTTCTGGAAAGAACATTTCGTACATCTTCAGCACAAGAATATGGTACGTACAAATGCTCAAGCCCTTCATATGGCAGACTGTAAAGACGAATTTGACGCCTTTACAGCCAGCCATCCCGATGCAAAAATTACTTGCGAATATTTTCCGTCTTATTGCACCTTCGAAGTAAGTTTAACCGCTAATGTTAAACTCCGTCTCTTTATCCAGAACAATATCAAAGCAAGCATCCTGCAAAAAGCGGGTGAAGAATATGTAAAAATATGTGACGCCAAGTTTCCATATAATCCTTTGCCCGAAATCCACGAGTTCCTCAGCAAACTTCCAGATTATCTTACCGAACTTGAACAATCCCTTGAAAATAAATCCCACTCTCACCGCCGCCAGACCCTGGCCCTGGAATTCATAAAAGCCTACGTCAATACACATCTCAAACAAGAATGTCAGATACAAATGGAAGAAGACGGTTCTTTTACCCTGAATTTTCCTGTAAATAATACAAAACTTTCTGTCACAGATTTAGATTTTATACAAAAAATCGCCTCATTTTGCTAAATAACTTGCATATTTTTGCATAAAGCGATATATTTTCTGTATATTTATGCAAAAAACGGAGGCTTATTATGGCAAAAGATAAGGTTGTACTCGCTTATTCAGGTGGACTTGATACTACAGTAATCATTCCATGGCTTAAAGAAAACTATGATTACGATGTAATCGCTGTTTGTATTGATGTTGGACAGGGAGACGATTGGGAAGCAATTAAATCCCGTGCACTCAAAACTGGAGCT
>JAEEGH010020123.1_pt1 | contig 13920 bp, 19 predicted proteins | sample 9134181 | NCBI WGS metagenome assembly JAEEGH01 (sample SAMN16246544, study PRJNA631951) | gut metagenome | biome: gut microbiome; feature: rumen; material: DP-attached | host: Bos | place: Iran: Karaj | collected 2018-10
CATTTTCTTTGCGCTGATGAGTGTCGCAGCCATCACGTCGACCATCTCTATGATGGAGGTGATGGTGGCATTCACCTGTGAAGCAACATCAGACAGCAAGCGGCCGCTCAACCGTCATCAAAGTGTGGTTGTGGTGTCCGTGATACTGGTGCTTGTCAATGTGCTGTGCGTGCTGTCGCTGACAGGCCAAGTCCATTGGCTCAACGTGATGGGGCAGAACCTGTTCGATTTTGCCAATTCTTTTGTCAATAACATCTTGATACCCGTTGGCGCATTGGGTGCGGCATTGTTCACAGGATGGTTCGTGCCGAAGACAAGGTATCAGGGTTCACGTGTGGACTCATTCCTATACCTGCTTGTGCTGTGCTGGCTCGTTCCCATAGCCATCGTCATCATTTTCCTCGACTCTGTCAATATCATATAAAACGATTCTGCAACCCTATTATACAATAACTTAAAAATCATCATAAAATGAAATCCTCTTTGAGTCAACGCCAGTTGGGCGTCTATTACGCCTGCGTTTCCAATAGGGACAATCATGTCAATTACTAGAACGCACTGTTGGTGGCGCTGCCGTCAGTCATCGATATAAACCGTTTCCGCAAGGCGGTCTATGAGGCCCTTTGTGCACTTTGTTCCAGGCTGTCAACAACCACACTGAACTATTGGGCGATGTACTTCTCCTCATGGAGAAAGTAGGGTGTGAGATGCGTTTTCTCATAATTTCTATATCTTATCTGAACCATTTCTTTTTCAACCATTCACGAACTGGCAAGTCGTAGAGCTTATGGGCTGCATAGGCCAAGAGAATGGCGAGCACGAAGATGCAGACGGATACGAAGATGTGGGTGCCGAGAGGTGCATCCTTATGACTGTCTGCCCACGACATCTGCATGTAGATGAGCGGATAGTGAGTGATATAGATGGGATACGAGATCTCGCCCAAGAACTTGTTGATGGCTGATGAATTTGATCCCGTGACGCTGCTGCCAGCACCCATCGCCACGATGAGTGGGAAGCAGACGAGAATACAGATGGCTTCGTAGAGTCCGTTCGTCCAGCGGGCCTCACCTTCGGTGCCAAGTCCCATCCAAGGCATGCACAACAGCACAATAATCATCAGCGAACACCACCAGAATCCTGCCTTCACCTTTATCAGTTTTCCCACGCGCGAGATAAGAAGGCCGCAGAAAAAGGGATAGAACAGACGGGTAAGACCTACCTGAAGCTGGTCAGGCGTGGTACTCCAGCCGCCTACGACGGTATAGCTGGCCCAGTTGCGTTCCTCAAGGAATCCTGTCACATCAATATTCAAGCAGAGAATAACGGTCATCACAGCAAAAATAGACACGCAGATGCCCAATGCCACCTTCGATAATCTGCGGATAACGAGTGCATAGAGGATATTGGCGATATACTCCCATTGCAGCGACCATGCAGGGCCATTCAACGGATTGGTCTCTGCCCACCCTCGGATATCCATCGTATTAGGCAGGGGAATCATCGTGAAGCACCAGAACATCACAAGCAGCACCATCCACCACGGTGTCTGGTTAATCAGCGGGAATGTGGAACAACTGCCGAAGTAGAACATCAAGGCTCCAAACAGGGTGCCGAAGATAACCATCGGGTGCAGTCGAATCAATCGCCGTTTGAAAAATGCCCATGTTGACATTTTGTTCCATCGGTCATCATAAGCATAGCCAATAACAAAACCTGATAGCACGAAGAAAAAATCTACAGCGAGGTAACCGTGATTGATTGGTTGGTCGGGCTTACCGCTATAGTAGGTTTCAAACAAATGATAGGCCACCACCAGCATGGCAGCCACACCACGCAGTCCGTCAAGAATCTCGTAACGCGGTTTCGACGCGAGATAAGTACTGTTCTTTGTCATATTGGGGGCGAAGTTACGAAAAAACTCCCATATATTTACGACACGAGGGACGTTTTTATGATTATTTGTGAGATTTTCGCAATGGAAATAACGTTAAATTTAAGCAAATTGACGACCATATGCTAAAAAACTAGTAATTTTGCAAGCAAAATTTGCAAAACGATGTGCGAAAGAAAATACATCTTATTATAATAAATAGCATTTAAAGAACAATAATACAATGAAAAAGATTATGAATTGGGTGCTCGCCGCCACCCTCATTTGCGGCGCAAGTGTGTTGACTGCATGTAAAGAATCTCACGCCCAGGAGGATAATTCCGTGCAGAAGGTGACGAATGAAGAACTGATCCGTACCTCGCAGAGTTGGGACGGCGTGGAACTGCCCGACTATTTCCAGGGCCGCCCCGAACTGGTTGCCGTGAAGTACGTGTTCCCCGCAGGCCAAAAGCTAGGTTGGCATCACCATCCCGTGATGAACTACGGTGTGCTGGTGCAGGGTGAACTGACCATTATCGGCCAGGACGGCAAGGAGAAGGTGGTGCATGAGGGCGAGGCTGTCGTCGAGATGGTGAACACCATCCACCACGGCGAGAACCGCGGCACAAAGCCCGTTATCCTCTATATGTTCTACCTCTCGCAGAAGGACCTGCCGCTCGCCGTCCAGCACCCGGAGATTCCACTGGAATAGCCAAATATGCCAATTGGATATGCACAATATGGAAAAAATCAACCTGGATGACTATATCCAGACTGGTGAGGGCGGGACAGCTCTCACCTATAACCATAAGAACGGCAAAACGCTGGCCAAACTATTCATTCCCAGCGTGACTGCCGACAATGCCATTCGCGAGTTCCGCATCAGCCAGATAGTCTATGAAATCGGACTGCCCACGCCGAAGCCCATCCGTCTGATTACCGACGGCGAGCGCTTCGGAGCCGAGTATGAACTCATTCAGCACAAGCGCTCGTTCACCCGTATCATCTCGCAGGAGCCCGACAAGCTGGTGCCGCTGTCGGAACGTTTCGCCGTGCTGGCCAAGCAGATACACCACACCCCTGCCGACACCACGCGTCTGTCGGACATGCGGGAAATGGTGGGTATTTGGATTGACCGACTCGAAAACCTGGCCGATGACTACAAGAAGCGCTTCCACCGTTTCCTTGACACCGTACCCGCTACACCCACCTGTCTGCATGGCGACCTGCATATCGGCAATATCATCACTGACGGACAGCGCGACCTCTGGATCGATGTAGGTGACTTTGCTTACGGCGTGCCTGAATGGGACTTGGGTATGATGTACTATGGGTCGCACTTCCTAAGTGCGGAACGTGCCGACAACATTTACCATTTAGACAACGACACCCTAAAGGCGCACTGGGATGCCTTCGCAACAGCCTATTACGGCACAGACTCCCGGGATGTGCTGGATGACGAGATTAAGAAGCTGCAGCCCTTCATCGCCACGAAGATGGCATTTTTCATCAGCAAGGTAAGTGACGGGAAGTATTCCTTCAGTGAACCACTGCTGCAAATGTTCGATACATTTCTAGCTAAATAATGGCAAACAAACCCTTAGACACCACATTGCTGGACCGCGCCATCGTGTTCGCTGTCCATGCCCACGCCGGGACAGAGCGCCGCGGCAAGGGCTTTCCTTATATCGTCCATCCGATGGAGGCTGTGGAAATCGTCGCTACGATGACACGCGACCAGGAACTGCTGGCCGCCGCAGCCCTGCACGACACCGTTGAGGACACAGACACGACAGTAGAGCAGATACGTGAAGAGTTCGGCGACCGTATCGCCACGCTCGTGGCCTCGGAGAGCGACACCATGCCAGAGGGTGTGAGCGAGGAGGACAGTTGGCACGCTCGCAAGCAGGCAGCCATCGACCGTCTGGCCCGTGCCTCGCACGATGCCAAAATGGTGGCTCTGGGCGACAAACTCTCGAATATGCGGGCCATCGCCCGCGACTATGCCCAGCAGGGCGATGCCCTGTGGGACCTTTTCCATGCCAAAGACCCCAAAGACCACGAGTGGCACTACCGTGAACTGGCCGATGCGCTCAGTGAACTCCGCGACACTTTCGCCTACAAGGAGTTTGAAGAACTCATCAATCAAGTATTTTCTCCTAAGATCTGAGCACTCAGCGGTGCTACTGCGAGGTTACAAGAGGTCAGCACAATATTATAAAGACAATGAGAAAATCTTATATATGGATGCTCGCCGCCATCCTTTCCATCATCTGCGGCGCTTGCATAACGACTTGTTGCACTAGCAGTGACGACAACCCTGTTGTTGAGACACAGCAGCCCACCATACAACGCATCACTGAACGAGGCAAGCTGTTGGTAGGCACCACGGGCGACTATCGACCTCTCTCATACCGCGAAACCGATGGCAACTATTGGGGTTTCGGCATTGAGATGGCACAGAAGATAGCCGAGCGTATCGGTGTAGGCATTGATTTCGTACAAACCTCGTGGCCTACTTTGACTGCCGATGTGCTGACAGAACCTCAGACCTTCGACCTTGCCATTGGAGGCATCACCATTACCAACACGCGCAAGGAGACGATGCTGATGAGTGATGGTTATCTATGCAACGGCAAGACCATCCTTTGCCGCTCATCAGAAGTAGACCGCTACCAATCTCTGGCAGATTTAGACAAGCCAGAAGTACGCGTGATGGTGAATCCGGGAGGGCTTAACGAGAAATTCGCCAATGAGAATCTGCCCCATGCCACCATCATTGTCTATCAGAAGAACGAGGAAATCCCCAATCAGGTGGCCGAGAGCAATGCCGACGTGATGATTACCGAAATTACCGAGGCTCCGTGGTATGTGCAGAATGACCCTCGCCTTGCTGCACCGTTGCTAAACGCTCCCTTCACCCACGGAGAGATTGGTGTGCTAATGCGCAAGGGGCAGGACGATCTCCTCACCCTTGTCAACAGCGTCATCGCCCAGATGAAGGCTGACGGTAGCCTCCGACAGCTTCATGAGAAGTACGGGCTGGTGTATGGCTATTAATAATGGCAAATTGAAATGGCAATACAAGTAACATACAGAAGAACCAGAAGACTTTCGATGCGCATTGTGAAGAACGGTGATGTGCATGTGTCGGCACCTATCGGAATGCCGAAGTCTGAAGTGGAACGGTTCGTTGAGGAACACCGTGACTGGATAACTGAGGCACGGAAAAAGACCTACGAAAACCAGAAGCGAAGGGCTGCTTTCTACAACCAACTGCCGCTAAGGACGAGAGAACAGGCCAATGATGCTCTGCTGCGACTTAAAGCCCTAATAGAACCGATGGTAGAATGTCACTCCAAGGAGATGGGCGTAAAGCCTTCTGTGGTCTATTACAAGGCGATGATTTCCCGTTGGGGCGTTTGCAACGTCAAAGATAAGTCAATCTGTTTCTCAGCATACGTGCTACTGTTGCCGGAATGGTGTGTTGAGCATGTGGTGGTTCATGAACTATGCCACCTGCTGGAACCCAGCCACAATGCCCGTTTCCATGCTCTGATGGATAAGTACTTCCCCCGTTGGAAGGAAGCACGTAAGGAGATACGTCAAATATGCAAAATGGAGGATGAAGACGAAGAAACCAGTACCTCTTGAAGTACGGTATTGTTCTAACCTGTCCATTGGCTTAATAAGCTGCGGTGAAACGCTCCTTGTGGTGGTTCTCCTGCTCTAGCTCGTCAACCATCGCTACGGCATAGTCCTCGACGCTGATGAAACTATCGCCCTTCTCGTCAAAGAGCATATCGTCCTTGCCAAGACGGTACTTGCCTGTGCGAACGCCAGTGGTCATGTTACCCAGATTACCAGCAGGAGAGAAGAAGATCCAGTCGATGTCCTGCTCCTTCATCAGCGTGTTCAGGTAAAACTCGCCAAGGCTCTTCACACCAGGCAGCCATGCCTCGGGCAGCGTGCCAGTATCAATGAGACGCACACCAGGCTTTACAAACAGCGTGCCTGCACCACCCACGATGAGCAGTCGACGAACACCAGCCTGCTTGGCACCCTCTACGATTTTGGGATAGTTCTCCAAGGTCTCTTCATACTGGCGGGGATTCTTCCAACCAGGGTTGTAAGCAGAGATAATGGCATCCTTGCCCTTTGCCAACTGTGCCAACTCGGCGGGATTTGTAGCATCGGCAACCACTGCCTCTACGCCCTGCTTGTCTGCCAGACTCTTTGCGTCACGTACGATAGCCGTTACCTTGTGACCGCGATTTACCAACTCGTTCAGAATAGCTGAACCTACGAAACCTGTTGCACCAATCAATAAAACATTCTTTGCCATAATTCTTATTCTTTTAAATTGTTACTATTTTGTTTTGCTGGTGCAAAGGTACGGCGAAAAAATGAACTGTGCAAGAAGGCACTTTTTTGTATCATAGTTACCAAATGGTAGGAATTGTGATGTTATCGGAGTTTGCTGAAAACGACTTTATCTTTGATTAACTTAGTATAATTTGGTAATTCGGTTTCTTTTGGTTACTTTTGCCTTCTCTAAACTCTAAACACTAAACTCTCAACTCTAAAAAATGGCAGATATTAAAGCGGAATATTTGGCTTGTCCAATCAGGAATGTAATCAGTCGTTTTGGCGACAAGTGGTCGATGCTGGTGCTCTATTCGCTCCATACAAGCGAAACAGGTGTGTTGCGTTTCAATGAACTGCGTCGCCACATGACCGACTGTTCTCAGAAGATGCTCTCTCAGACGCTGAAGAATCTGGAGCAGAGCCATCTGGTGCATCGTGAGGTCTATCCGGAAGTACCTCCCCGCGTTGAGTATTCGCTGACCGACACTGGCAAGTCGCTCATGCCAGCCATCATGGCTCTTATCGCTTGGGGCAAGGAGCATTTCAATGAAGTGGTAACGGATTAACAAACCAACTCTGTTAGACAATGGATGTCAGCAGAGAGTACAGATAGCTACCAAAGGAAATGAGCAACCAAATCATGAGGGCAATGAGCAGGAGAAGAACGAATAGGACGATGGCTGATTGCCAGGCTCGCTGGTTTACCTGTTTGATGACAGTTTGGTCACCATCCACAAAGCCCTGAATCATCTGCATATTCTGGGCGTTGGCACGATGGAAGATATCGATGATGTCGCCTACAAAGAACGGTATCATGCCTAATAGTACATCCCGTAGGGCATTGTTCAATACAGCCAATGTAAGCGGAACGCTCTTGATGACACGGGCTGAGAAATAGACAAACGGCACAACGCATAGTAAGGCAATCGCATCGCCCCATCCGGGAATGACGCCTATGAGCGCATCCAGATAGTAACGATCCATGTAGCGGGTCAGCCCTTGCATGGTCTGATAGGCTCGGTTGTCTATCAGACGCTGACGTCGTTTCAGTCGTTTTTCTTCGTTCATACTGAGCTATACAAGTTCCTTCCCGAAGGGTGACAGGGCCAGCTTTGCCAAGCGGAAGTGCATCTTCCCAAAGGGAATGCCGATGATGGTGATGCAGAAAATAAGGCCGTAGAAGACGTGGGTGAGCCAGATCCAGATGCCACCCACGAAGAACCACAGCACATTCATGAATATGCTCAGACAACCTGGTTGTGATGGCTTCCACTTCACCTTCGTGCCAAACGGCCATATGGCCAGCATACCCAGTTTCATGCTCTGTATGCCAAATGGTATACCGATGATGGTAATCATCAGTACCAGTCCAGCAATGAAATACTCCAGGGCAATATGCAGCCCGCCGAAGATAATCCAGATGATGTTTCCTAAAGTCTTCATGTTCTCTCTATTACTAAATTCATCTGTTAGACGTGTTTATCATCGTAAAAGTTGCAAATGCACTATCGTTATTTGACTAAAATACCAATCATCTATTTCTAAATCGTTGGTACTGAGCCCATGCTTCCTGTAAGTTCTCTGTCTTGGTGCTGCCATCGAAGAAATCCGCTTGACAGTCTTCGCGGAATGGAGACCAATTGCCACAGATGATCCCGTCATGGGCGATGATAGGTTGGAAGATACCGCTGTTGTTGTGGGCACGGTGTCGATGCTCTGGAGTCAACACGATGTCGCGAGACTTATAGCCAATGAGATATTCGTCGTATGGTGGAATCAAGAGCAGCTTGCCTGTCCTGAAGCCTCGTGTTCGACAGTTATCCGTGAGATAAAATTCTCTGCCTTTCCACGTTTCCTTGTGGATAGTGTCGCCTAAGAGCGCTATGCCCTTCCGGCAGTCATTGACATTCAATCCTGACCACCACACATAATCCTCCAACGTGGCAGGCTGACGGCTCTGGAAGTATTTGCGTGTGAAATGCATTAACGCTTCATCGCGATCTATCTGAGCAGGTCGTAGGCCTACCTTTTCTGTTGAAAGTGCATAGGTAGCTTTCGTTGGCAATAGGTCGCCGCTACAGAGAGTGCCGGACAACTCTGCCATGCGGATATGGTATGACAGGCGATGGTCGTCCATCTGCATGTTGTGTTCCGCCAAAGCCTTAATAATATCCTCTTTCGTTGCACTTCCTAAATCGGCAGCCGTCTGAGCCAAGATGTCACGAACACGATGGAGTTCTTCTTCAGGAATCGTAATCTTATTGCTGCTCATCCATCCCTTAATGACGGCAATGGCTTTTGGGGCGCAAAGATCTATCATCCACAAATAATCCTCCGCAGACACCAGTTGCCACGTACCTCGCATCAGATGCAGACGGATTATCCGTCCACTGTCGTATGCCTCCTTGAAGGCTTTGTGCGAAGGCTTCGTGGTTCGCATCTCTACAGCCCAGCGCATCATGCGGTATTCCTGAGCCTGCATGGCGCCCATGTGGCTGACCACCTCAGTAGGAGACTTGAACTGAGGCACTATCAACTGCTGGTTTAATAATCGGATGGCTACTGGATTCATTTACTTAGATTTATCTTCTCCAGCGTTTTAACATTGGGAAGAAGCCTCTCATCATCTGCTTGTACTCTTCCTTCGTCATTGGCTTGGGCATCTGTTTATTCACTTCATCGACGAACTGCGAGCAATGCTCAATCATGTCGTCCATCGTACATTCCTGCAAAAACTTTCCTTCGGCATAACAATACTTACAATAGTCATAATTGATACTACCATCTGCATTTGTGCCACAGTCTTCATTCTTAGTGAGGGGCATACCACAACTCTGGCAGAATTGGGGCAGTTGCCCTTCTTGGAATTCCTTTTCTTTCTTGGAGAAAGTAGCTTCGTATGCCTCGAAAGCTTCTGGATTCTCATCTGCAACGAAGTAGCCCTTTGGCGGGCAATAGGTACCCTCGCGGTTGTCCCAATAACCAGGAATCAGTTCTTGGGCAAGGAAATACGGCACTTCCGACTCCCTCTGCTCTGCATGATAGTGAATATTCATTTTACTGGCGAGGTCGAAACCTGCATGTTTGTAGAACTCGATATTCCCCTCCATCTGGATCAGTCCTATTCCCATCTCCTTGGCCTTCTCCAACGCATGCTGAAGCAGTTCCAAACCATAGCCTTTGCGTTTGTAGTCTGGGTGAATGCTGATGGGACCGAAAGTCCATGAAGGAAAGCTAATGCCATTGTCAAGCATTATCTCGGCCTTGGAGAACATCACGTGACCGATGATTCTATTATCTTCCTCCATCACAAAATCCAGCTCAGGGATGAAGTCTGGATTGGTTCGATACTGATTGAGTACATAATGCTCTGTGCATCCAGGCCGATAGACGTTCCAGAATGCTTCGCGAGTCAGGTTTTCTATCTCGCGATAGTCTTGCGGTTGTTCTAATCTGATATTCATTTCTTCTATTGTTTTTTCAATTCTAACCTTAATACACGAATGGGACGGCCTTCGCCCATATATTGTGATTCGTCAACACATTCTTCACCTGTAGGAACAAAGCCACATTTCTCCATCACGCGGTCAGATGCTGGATTGTCAACAAAGTGACCACTGAGCAGTGACTGGATGTCAGTTGTCTTGCGGATATGGTCAAGCATGAGTTGCAAAGCCTCTGTGCAGATTCCCTGATTCCAATAGGGCTTTGCTACCCAATAGCCAACGATAGGCTCTCCCTCACGGGTAGGTAACTTACAATCGCACGATGCACCATACCCCATAGCGCCAATCACCTCGCCAGTTTCTTTTAGAACGATAGCCCAAGTGGTAGTATCTTTGTTGAACACGTTACGAATTACCTCCAGACTTTCCTCCACAGACTTATGTGGTGGCCATCCGGCACGAGGCCCAACATCAGGGTCGCTGGCATATTTAAACAACGTCTCAGCATCGCAATCCTGCCAAGGGCGTAATAGTATTCTTTCTGTTTCCATCTTCTTTTTATCTTTTATCAATGATGATGCAAAGGTACGGATAGTTGCTAGATTTACAAAATATCTGGGATAAACTGCACAAATATGTGATGAGTGGTAGTTTTCACTTTTCGACAGTGTTGTGTTATAGTGCATGCCCACCAGACACCTTTATGACTTGACCCGTAAGCATCTTAGCCTGTTCACTTGCCAAAAACAGGATGGTTTCTGCAATATCCTGCGGTTGAATCAGCTTACCCATCGGGATAATCGGGATGACTTCTTTTGCGAAATCATCATCAATCCATCCTGTCTGGGTCGGACCAGGAGCCACAGCGTTCACGGTAATGCCGTATTTTGCAACTTCAAGGGCTACGCTACGAGTGAGTGCTTCTAAGGTCGCCTTACTTGCACCGTATGTTATCTGACCAGCAAAGACCTGTGAAGCATCGGTGGAAAGACTGATGATTCTGCCATAATCGCCACGATGCTTGATAAACTCTGTCGTCATCAGGATACTCCCACGGACATTAACAGCAAAGGTCTCGTCGATGACATTCTGCGTGATTTTCTCAATGGTGTCAAGTCCATCCATATCGCCATCAGCAGCATTGTTGACGAGAATATCCACTTTCCCATATCGTTCAAGCGTTTTCGAGTAGATTCCCTTAACGGCATCTTCATTGGAGATGTCGCCCTCGATAATCAGGTAGTCAGCACCCATTTCTTGTAGCTTGCTTTCCACAACATCTGCATTTCCTGCATTGGCCTGGAAATATCTGTCAGCTCCATTCTTGTCTGTCTTAGTCACATCAAAGGACCTTGGAATTTTCTTATATACCAAAACTACCTTTGCACCTTCACGAGCAAAGGCAAATGCCGTAGTAGCTCCAATGCCCTGCGGATTGTTCGCTCCTGTAATCAGGGCCACTCTGTCCTTTAATCCGTAATCAACCATATATCTTATTCGCTTATGAAATATATAAGGGCTATTTGAGCTAACAGAATCAGTGGCAAACCATACTTGAATTTCTTGTGCATCGTCTTGTGATGCCAGACTTTCATGCCCAATAATGCACCGATACTACCTCCAAGGACAGCCAGTCCAAGAAGTGCAGCTTCTCTGATACGCCATTTTGCTCGTTTCGCCTTCCACTTGTCAATGCCATAGACGAAGAAGGTCACGATGTTGAGAGCAATGAGATAATATACTATTGTCTGTATCATACGTTCAATACCATTTGTAACCGTGTTCTTTACAATAATCAATAGCTGGCTGATAGCCTTGGAAGGTGGACTTGTGAATCCACTTCAAGCCTTTTCGCGGTAATCGTCTGCTTTGTTTCGCTCTTTTGGCACGTTTATAACTCCTGATTAGTCCATAATATATAATCCTGCTTCTGAAGGATGGTCGAGCACAACAGCAAAGATGTTTGCCTTAACTATATCAATGGCCACTTTGCGGCCTTTTACTTCATTCTCTTTCATGTTACTGTTTATTCTGCATATTCAGATAGATTTCGTTTTGCGCCATCACGGTATTTGAAGTAGTCCTTACGGAGCGTTAGTGGGCCATCGTAATTTCTGCTGGCTATAGGATGTCTGATACGACAGTCGCCTGTCAGATCCCCGTTTTTGTCCAGATGGGCGCTGAAATGGAACTCATGGTTAAGCTTCTCGTTCTCCTCGTCATATTCGAGTTCATCGACAGATAGAACTGTACCATTGTAGGAAGCGGTGGCCTTGTCAAAACCATAGAGACGATATATATTACATTCCGTGACCTCCAGCCCTTTGCCGTTCATTTCCAGACGTAGCAGCAACTCAGGACCATCATCGCCCACCTATCCCCAATAGCCGACGAGCGACTTGGCCTTCTCACGGATCTTCAGCCCCTGTCGGATGGTCTCACGCAGGTATTTCTTGTCGTCATTGCCGTCTTTCGATGGTGAAAAATCATCGATGTACCAATCGTTGCGCTCGAAACGGAGAGCGATGGTGGTCTGAGTATCGCTGAAGTTGTGGATGTCGAGATCCACAAGGGCAGTAGTGTCTGTCAATTCATAGACCTTTGCCACCTTGCAGCTCCAGTCGTCAGAGAAATCCTGTCCGCACACCCAGTAATCGTAGTCATACAGGATGTCGCCAGTCTCGTTACATATCTGCAAAGCCTCTTTCATAAGCGCATAGTAACGCTCAGAGCAATTGACGCTGTCGCGATTGAAGGGATTCTTGAAGTAGCTAATCTCATTTCCATGGCTGTCATAAACTGACTTGCCAACGGTCTTGTAGATGGTGTCGATACGCTGGCGGATATAAGCCTCGGAATGTTTGTCTATTCCAGAATCAGCTACGGTGTCTGTTGACAGCGAGTCCGTGTCGCTGACGGCTTTCCCTGTTTTGTTGCCACAATTCAGCATCAAAGCTGTGGCGAGAATAAAAAATAGAATCTTCTTCATATTATCTTGTAAATCCGAAAAACTCCTTCAGACCTTCTCTCTCCTTCAGGTCATCTACGGTGAAACCATAATGCTTTGCTGCGGCAAGGGTGATGACATGTTCGAGAAACTCATCGTAAGAAAGGGCAAACCACTCCTTGGGAATATCTACGTCGATGGTTCCTCCACCATAGTGACTGCCTTCGTCCCAGGCTTCATCCAGCTCGGCTTCATAGGTTCCGTCCTCATTCTTATTGAAGCAGTACCACGAAGTCCATTCTTCCATACCCTCTACGTAGTGGCCTACGAAATGCGGGGCAGAATGGGACTTAGACGAATAGGTAGGTTCGCCCTTCTTCGCGTCCCTCCGATAGATCATGAATTTGTCCTTTTGCATAAATACACTTAAATAAACATGCAAAAGTAACAAGAAATGCTGAAAAATCACTATCTTTGCATGATGTTTTGAGAATTATTAAGTAAAACAACGGAGCAGTGAGAGCCATCATGCTTGCATGAATGGCCGAGTCGCGACGGAGTTCAACATAGTTAATGTCGGAGCAGCAGCGCACGTATATTGCCATCGACCTGAAGTCGTTCTATGCTTCAGTAGAATGTGTGGACAGGGGACTTGACCCGCTGACCACAAACCTTGTCGTGGCAGATGTGTCGAGGACAGAGAAAACCATCTGTCTGGCCGTTTCTCCGTCGCTGAAAGCATACGGCATTGGTGGACGTGCGCGACTGTTTGAGGTAGTTCAGAGAGTGCGCGATGTCAACAACGAGCGTAAAAGGGCTACTGGCTGGAGAATGACGGGCAAATCCTACAACGACCCTGAACTGAAAGCCAATCCAAGTCTTGAACTGGACTATATAGCAGCACCGCCACGTATGACTCACTACATGGAGGTGAGTACAAAGGTCTATGAGACCTACCTGAAATACATTGCTCCAGAGGATATTCACGTCTATAGCATCGACGAGGTGTTCATGGATGTAACATCCTATCTTGGCACTTACAAAATGACAGCCCACGAATTGGCCATGAAGATGATCCGCGACGTACTGGCCACTACAGGCATCACGGCTACGGCAGGCATCGGCACGAATATGTATCTGGCAAAGGTGGCGATGGATATTGTCGCTAAGAAAGCACCTGCCGACAAAGACGGTGTGCGCATAGCGGAATTGGATGAAATGTCGTATCGGCGGGAACTTTGGGACTACCAGCCCATCACGAAGTTCTGGCGTGTAGGACGTGGCAT